>JAEEGH010011019.1_pt1 | contig 20598 bp, 17 predicted proteins | sample 9134181 | NCBI WGS metagenome assembly JAEEGH01 (sample SAMN16246544, study PRJNA631951) | gut metagenome | biome: gut microbiome; feature: rumen; material: DP-attached | host: Bos | place: Iran: Karaj | collected 2018-10
GGAAAGCATGTCCAAGTGGTTTGTGGGCTCATCGAGGACCAACAAGTTGGTTGGGAAAAGCAGCATCTTGGCTAAGGAAAGACGAGCCTTCTCGCCGCCCGAGAGCACCTTCACCTTCTTGTCAATGTCGTCGCCACGGAAAAGGAAGGAACCGAGCAAAGCTTTCACCTTGAGGCGCATGTCGCCGACGGCTACATCGTCCAAAGTCTCAAAGACGGTCTTGTTCATGTCGAGCATGTCCTGTTGGTTTTGGGCATAATACCCAATCTTCACTTCGTGACCGAGCTTCACTTCTCCTTCGTGGTCGAGCACGCCACAAATGATCTTCGACAGTGTGGACTTGCCTTCGCCGTTGCGCCCCACAAAGGCAATCTTTTCGCCTCTCGGAATCAGCAGGTTGATGTCTTTGAGGATGACTTGGTCGCCGTAGGATTTGCCCACATGGTTGAGCTCCAGCGTTACTTTTCCTGAATGCGGCGCAGGTGGAAACTTGAAGTGGATGGCCGTGCTGTCGATGTCGTCCACCACAATCTCATCCATCTTCTCGAGCATCTTCACGCGGCTCTGCACCTGCTTGGCCTTGGTGGCTTTATAGCGGAAACGTTCGATGAAAGCCTCGATGTTCTTGATCTCGCGCTGCTGGTTCTCGTAGGCCGAGCGTTGCATGTCGACACGCTCCTCACGCAGACCGACATAATCGGAATACGGCACTTTGTAGTCGTAGATTTTGCCGTTGCTGATTTCAACCGTGCGGATGGTGATGTTGTCCAAGAAAGCGCGGTCGTGCGAGACCATCAAAATAGCGCCATAATAGGCTTTCAGGAAGCCTTCGAGCCATTGGATGGACTCGATGTCGAGGTGGTTGGTGGGCTCGTCAAGAAGCAGGAGATTGGGCTTTTTCAACAGAATTTTCGCCAGTTCCACGCGCATCTGCCAGCCGTTGCTGAACTCACGCATAGGACGCAGCATGTCTTCGTGGCCGAAGCCCAAGCCAACCAGAATACGTTCCGCCTCGCCCTCGATGCTGTTGCCGCCGAGCAAAGCCAAGCGGTCGTTCAGGTTGTTCAGCTTGACGATAAGCTTCTCGTATTGAGGGCTTTCGTAGTCAGTGCGCTCAGCCAGTTCCTGCTGCAACTTTTCCGCATCGCGTTCTAATTGATGGTATTCGTCGAAGGCGGAAAGCGCTTCGTCCAAAACTGTCTTCGTGCTGTTGACATTCTTTTCCTGGGGCAGGTAGCCGATGGTAACGCCTTGTGGGATAATGACATCGCCCTTCGAAGGCTGTTCCAATCCGCAAATGAGTTTCAGCAGCGTGGTCTTGCCCGCGCCGTTCTTGCCCACCAAGCCGATGCGGTCCTTCTCGCGAATCAAGAAGGAGATATCGGTGAAGAGGTCCTCACCAGTGAAGTGCATGCTCAAATTTTGGATTGAAATCATCGCTTACCATTTGGAGCGGCAAAGGTACAGTTTTTTATTGGTTTGGCGTGCTTTCGCATTGCAAATGCTGATATTCAAGAACGGGCGGATTCGGAAATCCGCCCGAACAGAGTAGTAATGTTTTTATGGTTTTATAATGCTATGACTACGATACTCTCTTTTAGGTTCATTATTAATAGGATCCAACCTACAATAGACGATTTCGATGCTGTCTCCCACACTAAAACTATCACTTTCTGGATAAAACCACCCGCTCCCCTCATACATTACAGTATCCACATAAAAAGTATAACTAAAGTAGTTCGTTTGTCTAATAGAGTAAAAACGATCTATTACAACAGCCCTTGCGCTTTCAAGGTTGTTGTCTAATTGCCGTTTTAGTAAGATTCCTCCTACCAATAAGTACGCAAGGAACCCAAAACCGATTACTGCTATTATCCAAGCGATTATGTTTTTTGTCTTATTACCCATAGTTGCTTCGCTTAATAATCACCAGTTCCCCAATTCCAGCGGATTTGCAATCCGCTGGAATCGAAACGGGGATTTGCAATCCCCTGAATTAACCTAGTATTAGTTGGCATAAGCCATATTTTGCTCCTATCGTGAAATAACGAAAGGCCTAACGGCCGTCCCATTTTGCGCCATCACATTAACCCAGTACAAACCATTCTCAAAGCTCGACAAATCGAGTTGTAGCATGTCGACGTTAGTCTCCTTGCTGAACACGACCTGCCCCAAGGCGTTGTACACCATCACCTTCTGCATGCCTTCCAACTCGATGGTGATGGAGCCGTTGGTGGGATTAGGATACAGCTGAAACGAAAATTCCAAGAGCTCTTCAGTTGACGTAAGGTCGATGGCCACATAATTCTGTTCGGGATTGTTCAAAGTGGCGGCAAAGTCCGACTCGCAGGTCTCGCCATCATCAGCCAGATAGAAGGCCGTCAAGCGGTAATAGACATCCTCGTGGTCATCTTCCGCAAGGTTGTCGCGGTATTCATAATAAAGCTGGCTTTCTATGGCAGGAATTGTTGCCACTTGTTCATAGTCAGTGTTGTCGAACGAGCGATACAGGTTATATTGCTGCAAGATGTAGCCGTCCTTGCCGAGTGCCACTTCGCGTCCGGCTTGGTTGGTGACAAAGGCACGCAGCATCCAGGTGTAGTGCATGTTGAAGGTATTCATGTCGGTCCAGGTCGTGCCGTCCAACGACACCCAACGCCCGTTAGGATTCCCCATATCTTGGCATGCGGCAGCCGGACGCGACAAGCCTTGTTGTCCTACAACGATCCAAATCGGCTCGTTTTCAGGGATATCGTATGCTGGACTGATGGTCTCCTCATGCCAAGCTTGTGCGTTGGTCAAGGCCATGTTTTGTGAGCGGACCAAGGTGCGCGGAGCCGTTTCGCCACCCACATAGATCCAAAGCTGATAAGTGCCTGCGCCAACATCATAGAGCGACACCTTCCTCAAGCTAGTTCCAATATAATCGGCCAAGTCCTCCGCTTCGAAACGGACTGCCCAGAAGATGCGTGGGTCGTTGTCGCCACCCAAGGAGCGCTTGAACGTATCGTTGTCATAATACAGCCATTGGTTGATGGGCTCGGGACGCTCGCCCCACGACACCCAAGCGCCATGATCCTCGTCGTCCTCGTAATAGCGTATGCCGTCCAGCTTCACTGGCGGATCGCAATAGGCGGGGAAGACGGCTACCGCGCACTGCTCGCACGACATGGAATAATAAGTGCCGTCCGTCGGGCCGTCATACACCAAACGCAGGCAGTATTCCACCTCGCCGTGCAGTTCTACGGTCTCGTCCAAGAATTCGTTCCCTTCGGTGAAATCAAGGAATTCGCCGTTGCGGTATAGTAGGGTACCCTCAAAGTCACCCTCCGGATAAACCCATGAAAGAAACAGGGCTTCTCCGTCCAATATCCAAGACAAGTTTGTTGGTCCTTCGAAATTCGTGCAAGGCCGATACACCCATTGGCAGGTCTTCCACGCACCGGTCTCTGACAGATATACAGGCCTCACTTGAGCCGTACAGGTGTCACCTGCTACCAGGTCACCAACTTCAAATTGGAAAGAAGTGTTGGCGGTCTGACCTACATTTTCTCCGTTTAAAACAATATCAAAATATTGTAAATCACGGCTTTGTGATTCTTCTAAAGACCAGATCGCCCAGCCTGTGAAAGAGACGTACAGGCTGTCGATGCCATTTGTGGCTTCGATCAACTCGATTTCGACTTGGGTCGGTTCAAAAATGGAGACCGCGGAATCCGAAACATAGTCCACAAAGCCGTCGAGATGCACCCACAGGTCGTAGGCATCGCGATAGACGTCTGGCACCAACACATGTCCATCGGCATCCAACGTGGCCTGATAGGAATGGTTTTGAGACGAAAGCATCACTGTGGCTCCTGCTGGCGAAAGCCCCACATTGGTGGTGGCATCGAGGGTGAAGGTGGTGGTCATCGCCTTGTCCAGATATGCCGACCAAATGGTATCGGAATAGCCTCGGTTGCCTTCATAATAGCAGCTCACGCCCCATCGGTATTGTCCCCAAGGCAGGCTGCTCCAATTCATGTCCATAAACACCGTGTCGGTCAGGTGCGAGGCCATCAGCACAGGTGTCTCCTCAAAGCGGCTACGGAACAGATCGTAGTATTGGAAGGAACGCGTCATCTTGGTGCTGTCCCCCTGGGACAAAGAGTCGTTCATCGACCAACTGATGCGCACCAAGTCATCGGTGAATAGTCTGGCTTCCACGTAACGCACGGGATGATAGATTTCATAAAGGGCGAAATAAAGGCCAAAGAAATATTCTCCCTCCACGATTTCCAATGAATCTGATTGGTATTCAGTCTGATAGCCTTCGGCTGAGGCCCAGACTCGATAAATGCCTGCGTTGATGCTGTCGGAAAAATAGCCAAGGGAATCGGTAGTAAGTTGATACATTACTGTGTCGCCAGCAATGTCAATGCCAGAGAAGGTCACTATGGCGTTCTCAATCGGTGTCGAATAATCTTGCTCGTCCACTTCGCCATAAACCAGAACCTGCCCCATGGCCATCCGTGCCACCATCAGCAACAAAGCGAGAACAGTCAAAAACCTCTTCATTTCTCTCATAATCTGCCCTTTCATCGTTTCATAAACTTCGCCATGATTGGACCAGTGCCGTCATTGACAAGGATGAAGTAAACACCAACCGGCAACTCACCCACCCTCATTGGCAATTCGCCCAACACGTTGGTATGGGTTGTGCTAGTCGGCATTACCGTCATGCCCAAGAGGTTCATCACTGTCACTTGGTAATCCGTGTTGCCCTTCAGTCCGTCGACAACCAGTTCCGTATCAACAGGATTGGGGTAAAGATTCAAATTGGAGGATGCATTCCCAATGCCAGGCCTTAGGCAAACCCTACCTTCGTTGCCGATAAAGAGATGCAAACCGCTTACCGAGGCCTGTTCTGGGGAGAGTGTTATTTCTTCGCACATACCACGTCCATAGCGTGGCAAGTCGGCCATCACATAGTAAGTGCCGAAAGGCAGGTTGGTGAAATTGAAATGTCCGTCAGGACCCGTCAAGGCGAAGCCAAGGATGCGTTGCTTGCCAGCGTTGAGCAGCAATATGCCGACATTCGACAGACCATCTGAGCAATAGGTAACATCGTTGCCTTCGCGCAGCCACGGCTGGCAATAGAAATCGCGGGCCTTGAACGGGTTCTCTGGATAGTCGAAAACACCGTTGATAACGCCCTCGCCAGTGTGGAACCCATGTGCCATCAGGGGTAAATCGATGTCCACATCATAGACATTGCCATCCACCTCGATTAGATTCGACTCGTTCCACTGAAGGTCTCCTAGGTAGTAGCAGCCACCAGCCTCCGCATCCAAAGTGTCGGGGAAGGCGTAAAGGATATAGGTGTCGGGGAGGAGGGCGTCGAATCGGAAGAAGCCTTCGTCGTCAGAAACTGTACGGTAGAATCCTGAGACAAACGGGTTGTCGTCGCTCAATGCTGCAGCAAGCACTTGTGTATGAGGTCGCAACGTGCCCCCCGCCCAAGTCCTACCTTCAAGGGAATAGTCCTTGAAAAGGTCGAAACGCACCACGTCGGACGCGTGGCCGCAGAACGACCAGGCTTCGAGTTCCAATTCCACATAACCTTGCTCTTTGTCGAATTCGCCAGGATAATAGACGGCCTGCAAAGCCAATGAATCTTCGAAACGACCATCGCCCAAAGAATGCCAACGCAACGAGTCGTAGTTGATGGCCTCGGCTTGGTCGAGCAAGAGTGGGTGGTTCATGCTGCTATAGCCATCCTCACCGGCATACACGCTCAACGCCTTGTATAGCTCTAATTGCAAGGCGTCGCTCTTGGTCACGCCGTTATTGGTCACGCGCAAGGTGAGTGTCACTTCTCCAGCATCGTAGTCTTCATCCGAAGGATAATAAACGGTGCGCAATGCTATCGAATCAGAGAATACGCCCGTGCCCGAAGTCTGCCAAATGAAGCTGCTATAGATGTATGGGATATTGGCATCATTGATGGAATAGCCTGATTGCGAAGCGCAGAGCGTGCCATCGTGCCCCGCGTAGGGATAGTAGTTGGCGAAGGCATAGGCACTTTGTCCAGTTGAAGCGTACACATCGGGATTGAAAGCACGGTCGCAAGCCATAATGGCAACATTCTCAGCTTGTTGCGGTGTAAGGATGTAGGAATTGTCGGCGATGTTGTCAATGCGGTTGGTGAATTTGTAGTAGTTGAAGTTGCCGTAAAACAGCACGTAATGGTCGACATCCTGCTCTTGGTTCTCTTCCCATGAGATCAGCCAGCGGTTGTTCACCAACTGTTTTTTTACCATGAATGGTGGGGCGATAGGTGCAGTGGTGTCGCATTGGGACAGGTAGTCCTCGTAGATGATTTCACCCAAGGATGGGGAGTCGTGCTTGTCGAGAATCACTGATTCAATGTCGGCCGTGGTTTCCGCATCCCAGTAGTTGCCCCGCATGTCGATGTCGTCGGTCGTGACGTTGGCAAAGAGGGTGGTGCTTTTCTTGTAGTGCAGGAAGTTGTTGCCGTTCATGCGTGATTTGTCGGAGGGGAAACTCACGATTCTTTTCTTCGCCTCGCTGATGGTGTTGCCTTCAAATTGCAGCGATCCGGCTGCCAGCAAGTTGGAGATGGTCAACTCGTTTTCGAAGAAGGTGTTGTGCTCCACGACGAGATGGCAAACTTTCATCATTCTGATGGCCTCGTCGTTGCTCCAAAACACGTTGTTGCGGATGACGACAGAGTCCATGGCAGCCTTCAATCCGTACGATGAATAGCCCGTTCCTCCCTCCGGCAGGTCCGACGAGATGAGGTTGTTCTCAATGTAGTTGGTAGCATCTTTGTCGGAGATGCCGCCCACCGTCTCAAAGTTGATGGCTGTGGCAGCGCCTTGGAAGCAGTTGTCCAAAATGTGGTTGCGGTTGCACTTGAAGCCGTAGCCCACATTGGAGATTTCAAGGTTGATTTGTCCTTGGTCGAAGATGTTGTGTGAAAAAACGTTGTCTTCGCTGTCGGCGGCACGAGCCTTCACTTCGATGCCCGACACACATTGGAAGAAAAAGCAGCTGTCGACCAGGAAATGGTTGCAGTCGATGAGTTCGATGCCCTTGCCTGCATAGTAATTGTTGAACGTGCAATGGCTGACAACCACGTTGTTGCTGGTGGAAGCGTTCAAGGCAGTCAGGGCGCCCACGACTTCGACGTGGGAGATCCTCACCGTGTCTTCTTCAGCGATGTTTTTCAATTGAATGCCGGCCCAGTCGTGCGAAAACTCGTAACAGAGCAGATAGATCGAGTCGTTTTGTTGCCCATCAAGTACGAGGTTGCCGTTGTCGACACGCAGATAGGCCGACTGCCCAAAGTACATCTTCACACCGCCTTCCACTCGCAAGGTGCCTCCGTTTTGAACGGTCAGGGACTCATTCACCCAATACACCGAATCACCGCCCAACTTTGGCAAAACCAGCAACGAGTCAATCTCGCCATTGATCGGGACGTAATGCTGTGCCTCGACCCACAGACCCTGAACCAAAAGGAGCAGGAGCAAGAGATGCCTTATGTGCTTGAGCGGTTTCATGGTTTAGAAGTAATAGGTCATACCCAAACGGAAGTCCCACATACGCATCCTCATGTCAAACGGGAAATCGGCGCGATACAACGAGCCATTGGTCACGCGGTAATGAACTTCGGGAACGAATTCGATGCGGTTGGCCACCTTCCAGGCAACACCCAAACCGCCATAATAGGAGAGTCGGGTGGGTTCCACCTGCTCTTTGGCGATGGGGGCATGGAAAGGTGATTCGGCTGCGTTGAGCGATCCAGCTTGACTTACAAGGAAGTCTACCGACGCACCTGCTTTGACAAATGCCCTGAAATGTTCCATCTTGACAAAGTCGAAGGATGCAAAGAGTCCGAGGGTTAGGTAATCCAAACGGTTGACGTCACGGTAGGCATAGTTGGTCGTGGTCAACGGGATGTAGGTCGAATCCAGGATGTATTGGTAGGTAGTGTCGCCAGCGGGGTGTACCACATAATAGGTGTCCAAGGTGTCGTTCACATAATAATCGCCTGAATAGAGGGTTTGCTCCAATAGGAAACGATAGCGCACCGACCGGTAGCCGAGGCTCATTTCTACGCTGAGGCGGTTGTGCTTGTAGCCACCATCAAGGCCGATGCCGTAAGCTAAGCTCGGGGTCACGTCGACTGAGCCGTTTTCAGGCTTGGGCATCTCCATTTCATGCTTGAAATGCGCTGAGCTCAAAGTCACCGAAGGCGTGATGAACCAGCCGTTGTTGCGGAACTTGGGCCATGGGAACTGCCAGCCTTGGTATTTCACTTCATACACCGTGTCGGTATGTGTCTCGTGCTTCACCTGTACAACAGTGTCGTATCGCATCACGGTACGGATAATCTTCAAGGTGTCGTAAATGTGTACGATATTGTCCGTCTTGCTGACCACGGTGTCGCGTTTCGGTTTGACGACTTCCGTGCGTGGTTCGGCAGGAGGTGTCACCGTGGCTCCGGGGTCGTTGGCGAGTTGTTGGTTCTTCTTGATGACATATTGTTTCCCGATTCTCTTGAAGCCGTAGTCGGTGCCTTTCAGCAAGTCGGTCAGCACCTCCTCAACGGATTTGTAGGAACAGGAATAGCTCTCAATACGTATCTTGCTCAACTCTGCCTTGCTGAAGGCTACGTTCAGTTCATAATCGGCAAATAGTTTCTCCAGGGCTTTGTCCAAGGTGCACGACTCGACCGAAAACGAAATCAATGGATTGAACGACTGTGCGAGTGAGCGTTGGGGGAGTGTTATGGCCAAAAACAGCAGGAGAAACAAGGGTAGCCGTCGCAGCCAGAGTATATTGAGATGAGGATTTTCCATTTCCAAAACGATTCAAAATAGGCCGCTAAGATACGACAAAAAAATGAGAGTACTCTCATTTCCTTGAAAAATTGGTTTTGGAAAGTGGATTTGGATTAGCGGATGTGGTAGACCTCATCGGTCTTGGTGACCGTCACTTCCGATACCAAAGCGATGGTTTCGAGCACTTCGTCGATGGATTCGTCATCGGAGAAGCGGGCCGTGAGAGTCTTGGAGGCACATGACTCGCCGAGGTCGATTTCAACCTTGTAGATGTATTCCAAGGCTTCGACGATCTTCGACAACTTCTCGTTGTTGAACACCAGCACATGCTCGGTGTGCAACTCGTCTTCCTTCACTTCGGAATAGGTCATCATCTTCAACTCGCTTTCGGTGGCATTCCACACACCGCGCTCACCTGGGTTGACTTCCACCTGCGACAATGTGTTGCCTTTTTCGTCAAAAGCGGTCATCTTCACCTTGCCCGTGTAGAGGTCAACGGTGTAACGCTCAGCGGTCTTGTCGGCGTTAAGCAGGAAACTGGTACCCAGCACTTCCACGTCCATGTTGTTGCAATGGAGCACGAAAGGATGGGCTTCGTCTTTGGCGACATCGAAATAGGCGACGCCTTCAAATTCGACGGAACGTTCTGCTTTGGTGAAATGCTTAGGATGGCTCAAGGTGCCTTCGCTGTTGAAGTTGACCGATGTTCCATCGGGCAGCACGTATGAAGATTCGTTTTGGCCGTTGTAAGCGTAAGTGACGGTTGAGTTGAAGGGATTGCGTACCAGGAAGCCTATGAACAAGGCGATGAGGAAGGCGGCGGCCACGCCGGAAACGTATTTGTAGTTGCGGCGGAGCCAAGGCATTTGTACCACCTTGGTCTCGGTCTCCTTGATGGCGTCAATCTTGGCGTTGACGGCATCGAGAGCGGCCTCCACATCGGCATCGTCAAGCTCGGGCATGGCGAAGTCGGTGAGGCTCCACACCTCGTACTGGTCCTTGAGCGACTTGAAATACAAACGATTCTCTTCCGACTCGGCTACCCACAAAAGCAGTTCATGGGCTTCCTCAGCCGAGCATTGCCCGTCTAAGTAGCTCATTATTAATGCTTCATATTTGTCGTTGACCGAGTACATTTTTTCGTCGTTTTTTCTCGTCGATTCACCTATATGACTAATAACTTTGGTTTTACCCTTAGTCAAAAATGAAAAAAAATTGAAATTAATTTAATTAATGGATGATTAATAAATGCGACCCTTTCATGGCTCGATGGTCGCAATAGCGTTAGAGATATTCTTTCAGCCCTTCTCTTAGTTGCTTGATGGCGGCACTCATGTGGGCTTCGACAGTCTTCTGCGACAAGCCCATCTTCTCGGCGATCTCGGTGTATTTCAATCCATCGAAACGGCTGGCCAAAAACACTTCGCGGCGTTTTTCGGGCATGGTGGCCAAGACCTTTTGGTAGGAGGCCTCCAAATTGTTCGACTGCAAGGTCTCCGAGGGGTCGGTGGCATCCGATTCATCGGTGTAGATCCGCTCGTTGACATCGGTGTGGGCACGCTCCTTATTAATAAAAGTGATGGCTGAGTTGCGCACTGAACGCAGCATGTACGACTCGAACGAGGTGTTGAAAGTCAGCTTCTCACGACTGGTCCAAAGTTTCACGAAGAGGTCTTGTACGATCTCTGCCGCTTGGTCGCCGTCGCCAACAAACCGGATACAAAAACGAGTCAAAGGCTTGTAAAAGCGACGGAAAATCTGGTCGAACGACTCTTTGTCGCCGCCTTTCATTTTGTCGATAAGAACCTTGAGCTCGTTTTCGTTCATTAATTAATAAAGGTATGATTGCCTTGGGCAAAACTGGCGGCAAAGGTACGTATTTTTACGAGACAAACCACATTTTAGAGATAAAGATAGTTGGTTTTGGCTTCAAAAGCCATCCAATTTATGCCCAGGCGAAGACCGAAATCGGAGTATTAATGGTCGTAAGAAACCTATTAATGCAATTCTTACAAAAGTGTAATTATCAGTTTTTCAATGATATAAATGGTGTTTTATGCCTTTTTGAAGAAAATTAATGCGAAAAATCGAAAAGAAAATCTTGACCGATTGAAAAAATGTGTATTTTTGCAGTCCGAAAAAAATGAGAGTTAGTATCTAATTAAAAGATATCTAGAAATGTACGCAATAGTAGAAATCGCAGGACAACAGTTCAAAGTTGAGAAGGGTCAGCAGATCTTCGTCAACAGGCTGCATGAAGAAGAAGGAAGCAAGGTTTCTTTCGACAAAGTGTTATTGATTGGAAACGACGGTTCGACCAAAGTAGGAGCCCCGACGGTAGCCGGCGCCAGTGTCGAAGCCACGGTGATGCAGCACCTCAAAGGCAACAAGATTATCGTTTTCAAGAAGAAGAGAAGAAAAGGATATCAGACTTCTAACGGTCACCGTCAGTATCTGAGCAAGATCCAGATTGAGAACATCACTGAGTAAAAACCCGAAAAACATAAAAAGCTATGGCACACAAAAAAGGCGTTGGTAGTTCCGAGAACGGTCGTGAGTCCGCTAGCAAGCGACTCGGAGTGAAACTTTTCGGTGGACAAGCCGCCATTGCTGGCAACATCATCGTTCGTCAGCGCGGCACGAAGCACTATCCTGGCAAGAATGTCGGTATGGGCAAGGATCACACTCTGTATGCATTGTGTGATGGCATCGTCGAATTCCAGAAGAAGAAAGAAGGCAAGTCCTTCGTCTCTATCCTTCCCGTTGAAGGTCAAGTCACTGAATAATTGTTCATAACATACCGTTTGATCCCGACTGTCGTCCGATGGTCGGGATTTTTTATGCCTGTTTCCACCAAAATGCGTATCTTTGCCGTCCTAACCTCAATTGGTTTGTCATTCTATGAATAAAAAACAGATTCTCTTTGGTTGGCTCGCCCTGTTGCTGCTGCTTGCCAGTTGCCAACCCAAGACCGACCTTGATAAAATTGATGCGTTGCGCAAGCAAGTCAATAAGGATGTCAGAGTATTGAACGATTTGAATGCCGATGCTTTCGTGCAACTTGAAAAGGATTTCATCGCCTGCGACTCTTCGCTGCAATTCTTGTCTGAGGAGCAGTTGGATGTCGTTTTTCCAAAACTACAACTCGTGGATGCCTACATTCAACAGTTCAAGGAGACACGGCCCGTCATGCAAGCCGAGATGGACTCCACCTTGGTGCGCCTCGACCTGCTCAAGAAGGATGCTGCCACCCATTACCTTGCCGATTCATTGGTTTCCGCCTATATCGAAGATGAAACCCGTCAAGTGGAAAAGCTGAGCAGCCAAGTGGCGTATTTTAAAGACCGTTTGGGCAGCTGCCGCAATGAATTGGACGGTATAAAGGAAACAAAATGACCCATTGAATCCTATGAAAAGACACTGGTTTTTCTTTTTGCTTCTTCATCTTGCATTCTTCGTTCCGATGAATGCCCAGATTACCACAACCCCAAAAGGGAAGAAAGTGGATGCCAAGCAGAAGGAACAAATCCAGATCGACGATCAGCTGGCTTCGCAATACTATCGTGAGCAGGATTATGAAAAGGCTCGCGACTTGTATGAGAGGCTTTTCGAGAAGACCGATCAAACCGGTTTTTTCCAACAGTATATCGAATGCTTGTTCCATCTGAAGGATTACGACAAGGCTGAAAGAGAGCTTAAGTCGTACGCAAAGAATAATCCGAGTTACTCTAAGGCCGTTACCGATCTCATCTACGCTTATAACATGCAAGGTAAGACGGACAAGGCCAAAAAGCAGTTCAACGAGTTGGTGAAAGACCTGCCACCCCATGCCCCTACCATCCGAAACCTGAGCTTTGGATTTCAATCGAGGGGAATGAACGATATGGCTTTGGCTGTTTTGGAGAAAGGCAATACACTCTTCGAGGGGAAGGAAACCTTCTATCTGGACCAAGCTTACATCTATCAGTCGTCGGCCAACTATCAGGAGGCGTTCAGGTACTATTTCCTTGAGCTGGAGACCCATCCTGGACAATACAACACCATCCGCAACCGCTTGCAAACCATGATGTACTATGACGTGAACCATAGTATCTCCGATGATTTGCGCGTGGCTCTGCTGAAGCAGACACAGGAGAAGCCTGACAATTTGGAGTTTGCCCAGCTGCTCGTCTGGTTTGCCCTTCAACAAGAGGATTACGACATTGCTTTGGCCCAAAGCCAAAGCATCGACCGCAAGACCCACGACCAAGACGGTCAAATCAACAATCTGGCTGGCATCTGCCTGAACAACAAGCAATATGACATCGCCAAGCAAGGCTATGCCTACATATTGGACAAAGGCAAAAGCAGCCCCTATTATGGTCAAGCGCTCACGGGTAGCCTCAAGGCCGACTACCTGAAACTGAAGGCGGCCAACAGTACCGATAAAAAGGCATACGAGAGACTCACAAAACGCATTGAGGAGGCCTATACAGAGGTCAACTCCAACGACTTGGCGAAGCTGACGCTGATACAAGCCGACATCATGACTTACCAACTCGACAAGTCGGAAGAGGCCATCGACATGCTCAAGGAGGCCATTGAAACTGTTGGCGGGTTACAGGATAAGGCCGAACTCAAGTTGAAACTTGGCGACGTCTATCTCTACAAGGATGAGGTGTGGGAAGCCACATTGCTCTATAGCCAAGTCGACAAGAGCCGTAAGGAAGAACCGTTGGGCCACGAGGCCCGTTTCAAAAATGCCCAGCTGCGTTATTTTATCGGCGAATACGAATGGGCTGAGAGTCAGTTGAAGGTGTTGAAAGCTGCCACGTCCAAGCTCATCGCGAATGATGCCATGACGCTCTCGTTGGTGATTAAAGACAATCTCGAAGTGGACACTACGGGTACCGAACTGAACCGCTTGGCTCGTGCCGACTATAGGATCTATCAGCAAAGGGAAGATGAAGCCGTCGTCCTGCTCGACGACATCATTGCCACGGGCAACGAAATTAGCAAACCGCATGCATTGTTCCGTAAAGGCGAGATTATGGAGAGAAGAAAAGATTTTGCCAATGCCGAGCAATTGTTCCTTCAGATTGTGGAGCAATATCCAGGCAGTTACATGGCCGACGCGGCCTTGATGCATGCCGCTCTTTTGGAGCAAAATGAACTGAAAGACAAGGAAACGGCCAAACAGCATTACGAGAAGTTGATTGACGAATACCCGACGAGCATTTATACCGCGCAAGCGAAGAAAAACTACAGAAAGTTGTGAGTTGTTCAGTTGTTCAGTTACTCAGTTATGAGTTGGCTGGACAACTGAATAACTGAACAACTACAAACTGAACAACTGAAAATGAACGAAGTACGACCCAAGAAAGCCTTAGGCCAGCATTTCCTGACTGACCAAAACATAGCCCAACGCATAGTTGAGCAACTGTCGCCCGATGTGGAGAGCGTCATCGAAGTGGGTGCAGGCACGGGCGTTTTGACCCAATACATGGTGCAGGACATCTTGGACAAGTTCCATGTCATCGAGATCGACAAGGAGTCCATCGCCTACCTGCAAAAGCATTTCCCCATGCTGGGCGAGCGGCTTATTGAGGGTGATTTCCTTCGCGCTGACCTCAGCCAATTTGGACAACAAAACATGGCCATCATCGGGAATTTTCCTTACAACATCAGCAGCCAAATTTTCTTCCAGGTGTTGAAATACAAGGAACAAGTCGTTGAGGTGGTGGGCATGGTGCAGAAGGAAATGGCCGAGCGAATGGCTGCCAAGGAAGGCAGCAAGACCTACGGCATCCTAAGCGTGCTAATGCAGGCTTGGTACGACATCGACTACCTCTTCACCGTGCACGAAAACGTCTTCAACCCGCCGCCCAAGGTGAAATCGGCGGTTATCAAGATGCGGCGCAACGCCGTCACCGATTTGGGCTGCGACGAGAAGCTGTTTGTCAGTATCGTCAAGCAAGCCTTCAACCAGCGCCGCAAGACCATGCGCAACTCACTGCGCCCGATGCTCCGCCCCGACATCATCGAAAACGAGGTCTTTAACAAACGTCCAGAACAGCTTTCTGTAAAGGAGTTTATTGACTTGACGAATTTAATAGGAGCAAGCAATTAAGGGCTAATAGATATAAAAGACCTCCTATGTCATTCCCCTGGGAATCTATAGGAGGTCTTTTATTTACTCGTAAAACCGATTCTCTTTCATATACAGGAACGCCTTCTCTGGCATGAAATGCCTGACATCGCGCCCTTCCTTGACGCATTGTCGGATGAAAGTGGACGAGATTTCCAGAATCGGGGTCTTCAGCACCGTGACCGAAGGATAATTAATCAGCTCGCCGCCGTCGTAGCCTTCGCGGGGAAAGACCAATAACTCATAATTGTCGAGGATTCTTTGGTATTCACGCCAGTTCTTGAAGTTTTGCAGGCTGTCCATGCCGCAAATGAAGACGAACTCGCAGTCGGGGTACTGCTCCGAGAGTGCGGTCAGGGTGTTGATGGTATAGGATGGGGTAGGGAGGTGCATCTCGATGTCGCTGACATGGAAACGCGGGTCGTCGCCGAGGGCAAGCTGAACCATCTTGAGGCGTTCGTCATCGTCCAGCAAATCCTCTTTCTTCTTCAAAGGATTCTGCGGCGTGACCACAAACCATAGTTCGTCCAAGTCGGAGAACTCGACCAAATAGTTGGCCAGCATGATGTGGCCGTGATGGATCGGGTTGAACGAACCGGAGTAAATGCCTACTTTTTTCATGGCCTTAAAAGTCCAAGTCAGGGCGGTGGGTCTCAGGGGTGTTCAAGAACGCGGTGACCACCTCAAGGATTTCGCGCTTGGCGGTCTCGAGGTCATCGTTGATGATGGTACGGTCGAACTTGCCTTGAGCAAACTCGGTCTCCCATTCGGCTTTGGCGACACGGTTCTCGATCTCCTCCATCGAGTCGGTGCCACGATTGATGAGACGCTGGCGAAGCACTTCAACAGATGGTGCTTGGATGAAGACCGAAAGGGCTTGGTCGCCATAGTGCTTCTTGATGTTCACGCCTCCACAGACGTCGACGTCGAAGGCCACGTGTTTGCCGTCTTCCTGCATCTGGGCGACTACAGCAAGCAAGGTGCCGTAGCAACGGCCGGGATAGACCTCTTCCCATTCGAGGAACTCGCCGTTGTCGACGCGTTGCTTGAACTCGTCCATCGACAAGAAATAATATTCACGGCCGTTCACCTCCTCGCCACGAGGCGGACGAGTGGTGGCCGAAACCGAGAAAGCCATCTCAGGGATGTTGGCCATGACATGATTGAGCAAGGTGGTCTTGCCCGAGCCCGACGGGGCACTGAAGATTAGAAGTTTTCCTTTTTTCATAGTTGTTTTTTATTGCTTCTGGCTTCTGGCCTTTGGCTTCAGGCGGTCTCATGATTGGAAAGAAGTCTTTACTTCTGTTGGGATTGCCAGCTGCCAATAGCCAGTAGCCAGTGGCCATTACAAAATATTACACACCTGTTCCTTGATCTTCTCCAACTCGTCCTTCATCTTGACGACAATCTTCTGGATGTTCACCTCGTTGGCTTTCGAGCCTAAGGTGTTGATTTCGCGCCCCATCTCTTGGGCGATGAAGCCGAGTTTCTTGCCCGCTTGGTCGTCGTCGCAACTCTCGTTGAAGTAGTTGCAATGTTGGCGCAGGCGCACCTTCTCCTCGGTGATATCGAGCTTTTCAAGATAATAGATGAGTTCTTGTTCGAAGCGGTTCTCGTCGTACTGTCCAGTGGTCGTCAGTTCGCTTAGGTTCTTCGTGATGCGTTGCTTGATGACTTCGTGGCGGCTCTTCTCGTAGGGCTCCACTTGTCCGAGCAGGTCAAGAATCAGTTCCACGCGGTGTAGCAGGTCTTTCTTAAGTGTCTGCCCTTCTTGGATGCGGAAACCGTCGACGATGTCCAGGGCTTGGTCGAGGGTCTCGGCCACTTTGGCTACAAAGGCTTCGTCATAGTTCTCTGCGGGCACATTGAAGATGCCGGGCATACGGAAGAGAATGGATGCCATGTCGGCGGCAGGAGCCACGTTCAAGGCAACTGAAATGGCCTCAATCTGCTCTTTGTAGGCCTTCACGATGTCCTGGTCGATGTGGTAGGTCTGGCTCAGGTCGGTGTCGGTGATGGTGATGACCACATCCACTTTGCCGCGTTGCAGCTTGGCTCCAATGCTGTTGCGGAAGTCCAATTCAGCGAAACGCAACTCGTTGGGCAACTTGACTTGTAGGTCCAATTGCTTGCTGTTGAGTGTTTTGACTTCGACAGTTACCTTTTTGGCGTTGTAGGTTTGCTCGGCGATGCCGTAGCCAGTCATGGAACGAATCATAAATCTTGTTTTTGCTTATGGTATTAATGCTGGACGAATCCCCAGGACTCCTTGCCGTAGAGGTCTTTTTGTGCGGCTGCAGAGATGCCAGCTTGATGAACCAGATTAATTCTCGAGGAGAACACACCGTAGCCACCCGACACGTTGGTGTAGTCCGGTACGGCTTGTGAGAAGCCTGCCTGCGAATTCACCTGGATGTAGTTGTATAGTTCGTCACCACCTGCCGAGAGCTTGATTTGGATGGGTTTGGTGTCGAACGAACGCTCTACGTTGGGATGGTTGGCGTTATATACCGTGTCGGCGCCAATGGCAGTCTCCAAAAGGTTGAACAGGATATTCTCACTGTAGGTGAAGAAACATTGGTTGTTTTCGGTGACCAGCTCATCGATGCTTTTGGTGCCACACGAATAGGACACTTGCTTGTCGACCATAGGCCCTCCATCGTGGGATTCGTGGTAGGTGAATACAAACTCCATGTCGTAAAAAACGGCATTGTCGGCGGGAAGGAATGTGATTTTGCTCGAGTTGTTGCTGGGCGCAGCCTTGAAGTGGAGGGAATAGGTGGTGATTTTGAAATTCTCTCCGCCTACGACTCTGGTTTTGGCAGTAATGGTGTCGCTACCTTTGTGGACAAGGAGTTTATATAAATACTTGGAATGAGCATTGTTGTTGGTGAACTTGTCCTTCTCGGTGGTGTAATATGCTTTTTGGTTGGGTGAGTAGAAGATGCCTTCCTCCTTGTCATGAATCGTTATCGTGTCAAGCATCAGCGTGTCGCCTGTGGGTTCGTAGGTGTTCCCGTAAGCTTGCTTGTATTCAACGATATAAGCTTTTAATTTGCCGGGATAATTGCACGAGTCGGCGATGAGCGCCACGTCAAGGGCGTTGATATGATTGTCGTTATTGCCTGAGAACGCCCTGTTGATCCTTACATAGTTGGTGTCTTCAGTGATATTGAGTAAACCATAAACCACGGGGATGTCCTTGTAGTCGGCATAGAGGTCAACATCAGTGGTGCAAGCGTTGAAGCCAATAAGGCTTGCCAACACTAAAAAGAGGAAAAAAGATTTCTTCATCGTAATGAGTCGATTGTTTAGAAACTGCAAAGGTAACAATTTTTCAGAAAGCATCGTATCTTTTTGAAATTATTGCTCCTTAAAGCCCCATGACGATATGCCAAATAACTCTTTTCGGGTGTTGGCTGAGATATACACCGATCTTTCGATCCTGGTACGTGATGAAAACAGGCCATAGCCGCCTTCGATATTGGTGTAGTTTGAAATGAGCGACACCGGACTGTTGGCTTGGGCTTCATGGGCAAGGTAATAATTGGTCAGTTCATCCCCAGCAGCGCTGATGGTGATGACGAAGTCGTCGATGTAACGTGTCACATCGGGGTGATTGGCATCGTGTATGGTGTCTCCACCAATGGCATCAGTGAGTGCAATGAACAACCAATTCACGGAGTATTCCAAATAGTAGCAGTTGTCTGACCCTACTAGTTGGATGTATTCAATGAGGGTCCTTGGGCCAAAGCTACGGCTGACCTTTTTTTGCTTCATCTCCTGTCCGGCCTTTTGTTCACGGTAGTTAAATTGCATGGTGACTTCGTAAAGGGATGCGTTACCGTCGGCCATAAACAAAATTTTTCCCGTCGCATACGTTGGGGCGTGACGAAAACTTACGCCTCCTGTCATGATGGCGAATTCCTCGTTGCCAACTATATCTGTCGTGGCGGTGAGGCTGTCACCATTGGGCTTCATCACTCGAAGTCTGTATTTGTATCTGTTCCTTCCCTCACCTGCGTGAATAGGTTCGGTGGTGTAATAGAAGCATTGGTCTGGGGCATAGAATGTGCCTTCCTCTTTGTTGTGGAGGGTTATCGTGTCCAACACGATCACCCGCCCCGTGGGCTCGTATGGTCCACCGTGGGTGCTGATCAGTTCGATGATGCGGGCGTCCAGTTTTCCCGGATAATTGCTCGAGTCGGCAATCAACGCCACTTCGTTGGCATTGATTTGGTTGTCGTTAGTGCCACAAAATGCACGGGTGATTTTGACATAATTGGTGTCGGCCCGAGGGTCCAACATGGCGTAGACTATACCCTCGTCCTTGTATTCGGCATAAAGGTCCACATCGGTAGTGCAAGAGAAGAAAAAGGATATGAATAGTATAAAAACTAGAATAAAAAGGCGGTATTTCATCTTAAGATGTTTTTTTTTATTGCGACAAAAATAGTGTTTTTATTAGTGTGACCAAATGTTTTGTCAGTTTTTTTATATTTTTGTCCCATTAAATACATAATTGTTATGAAAAAAGCCACTTTACTCACTTTGTTTTGCTTTTTTGCCTTCTCATTGACGGCTCAAGTAGAATATCTATACGACTTCAACAGTCTCAACGAAGGCTCACAGAACCTCAACGGCCAGGACGGCTGGGTGACGCATTACCAGACAGCTCCTTCATCGCAGGATTTTGACGTCAACTACGTCTGTGGCTCCGATATGGCGCCCGACGAAAGTCTCGCCGTTTGGTATCCCTATGGCGGCTCGGGCGTAGGACGTACGGCTACACGCAAAGCCTCGTCCAACTTCAACTTCAGCTTCCAGAACGGCGGTATCATGGACATTGAAATCGACATGAACCGTACCTGGTGGGGCAGTTTCTTCGGTGTGGGCTTTGATAGCGACGGCGACGGTCACATCCTGCCTGGCATGACTGACCCCGACGGTGGCGTCTATCTCTTCATCAAGAGCCAAGGCGACAGCGGTCACGCCAAGGTGTGCCTGCCCGACGGCTCCAACATCCCCTTTGACTACGAGGAAGGCGGTTGGACCCGCTACAAGATGTCATTCGACTTCACCGCTTACGATGGTGCTGGCGCTGTCACGGTGTTTGTCATGCCCGGCTGCGAGGGCGAATGGATTCAGATGGCAGGTTGCACCAACGTCTGCATGAACCTAACGCCTGGTAGCGGTGATAAGAATGACTACCAAGTGTGGGACGGTGTCTTCTTCCACTCTCAAGGTGGCACGGGCGGCTTCGATAACCTGCTCGTGCGTCAGCAGCCCGACGGCAATGCCCAACTTATCGAGATGGCCGACATTCCCAACCAGTTGATATTCAATGGCCCAATTACGCTGGAGGCCACTGCTTCGTCGGGGCTGCCTGTTTCTTTCGAGATGATGGAAGGCCCTGCCACCATCAACGGAAACATCTTGACGCTGACGGGTGAGACTGGCATCGTCAAGTTCAAGGCCACGCAGGCCGGCAATGCCAACTGGCTGCCTGCCCCCGATGTGGTGAAGAGTTTCGAGGTGGTTGACCCTTATGCCTACGAGCCTGAAGTAAAGATTCGCCGTCCATACGAGGGTACCAAGGTGTATTTGGACGAATTACAC
>JAEEGH010011020.1_pt1 | contig 20598 bp, 17 predicted proteins | sample 9134181 | NCBI WGS metagenome assembly JAEEGH01 (sample SAMN16246544, study PRJNA631951) | gut metagenome | biome: gut microbiome; feature: rumen; material: DP-attached | host: Bos | place: Iran: Karaj | collected 2018-10
CCATTCTGGTTCTGGAGAGGAAGTTCGCTACCCACCTTGCAAAGCTGCATAGGGAAACCGCCTTGCTTCAACTCCTTCATCGGAATAGAGACGTGATGAACCTCCTCTTCCTTGTATTCGCCATAGGCTTCTGTTGGGCTGAGGGTAAAGTCGAAGCTACCGCCTTCTTCCATTCCCTCGATGTTCTTTTCGAAGCCAGCAATGAGTTGGCCAACACCAAAGATGAACTGGAAAGGCTTCTCTGGCTTGGTCTCTTCGATTTCTTCAATTTCTACTTCGGTTTCGGGATTCTCTGGAGCCTCCCAACCTGTCAATTTATAACTTACGCTAACGTGCTTGCCAAATTCAATTTTCATAAATGAGTTTATTGGCTCGCAGAGTGTAAATGAGTAAAATGGAGTCTAGACCGATTTTTTTTTGGCCAATGACATTTAAACTCCATTACACTTCCTTACACTCTGCGAGAGATATTACTTCAAGATTGAGCAATTTGGATTAGGCTTCAACTGCTTGAAGAAGTCGTTGCCCTTATCATCGACGAGGATGAAGGCAGGGAAGTTCTCAACCGTAATCTTCCAAACGGCCTCCATGCCGAGTTCTGGATATTCGACACACTCGATGCTCTTGATGCTGCTCTGCGAGAGGACAGCTGCTACGCCACCGATGGTGCCGAGGTAGAAACCACCGTGCTTCTTGCAAGCGTCGGTCACTTGCTGAGTGCGGTTGCCCTTGGCAATCATCACGAGGCTGGCGCCATTGGCCTGGAACTCATCAACGTATGGGTCCATACGGTTGGCTGTGGTTGGGCCCATCGAACCGCAAGGATAACCTTCTGGAGTCTTAGCAGGACCTGCATAGAGCACAGGATAATCCTTGAAATATTGTGGCAGACCTTCGCCGGCATCCAGACGAGCCTTCAACTTGGCATGTGCAATGTCGCGAGCCACGATGATGGTACCCTTCAGGTTGACACGGGTCGATACAGGGTACTTAGAGAGTTCCTTGCGAACGGCGTCAATGCCCTTGTCGAGGTCAATCTCTACGCCCTTGCCACCTTCTCCTGGCTTACGGAGTTCTTCTGGAATGAGTTCCGTTGGGTTCTCGTCCATCTTCTCCAACCAGATACCGTCCTTGTTAATCTTTGCCTTGATGTTGCGGTCGGCCGAACAGCTGACGCCCATGCCGATAGGACAAGAGGCACCGTGACGTGGCAGACGGATCACGCGGATGTCGTGTGCTAGATACTTGCCGCCGAACTGAGCGCCCAAACCAATCTTGTAAGCCTCTTTCAGGAGCTTCTGCTCCAGGTCGATGTCACGGAAGGCACGACCCGTCTCGTCACCCGTCGTAGGCAGACTGTCGTAATACTTGATGCTGGCCAACTTGACAGTGAGCAAGTTCTTCTCGGCCGATGTGCCACCGATGACGAAAGCAATGTGATAAGGAGGACAGGCAGCGGTGCCGAGGTGCTTCATCTCCTCAACCAGGAATGGGAGCAACGTACCCTCGTTCTGGATAGTAGCCTTGGTCATCGGGTAGAAGTAAGTCTTGTTGGCCGATCCGCCACCCTTGGCTACCATGACGAAACGATATTCTGCACCCTCAACAGCCTCGATGTCAATCTGGGCAGGGAGGTTGCACTTGGTGTTCTTCTCGTCGTACATGTTGATAGGAGCGTTCTGGCTGTAGCGCAGATTGTCCTGAGTGAAGGTGTTGAACACACCACGGCTCAAGGCCTCTTCGTCCTCGAAGCCGGTCCAGATCTGCTGACCCTTCTCGCCGTGGATGATGGCTGTACCTGTGTCCTGACAGAAAGGCAGGATGCCCTTGACGGCCGTCTCGGCATTGCGCAGGAACTGGAGGGCTACATACTTATCATTCTCCGATGCCTCTGGGTCGCGCAAGATCTTGGCAACCATCTCATTGTGTTCGCGGCGGAGTTTGAACTCTACGTCATGGAAGGCCTCTTGAGCCAACAGGGTCAGTGCTTCTTTCGACACCTTGACTATCTCTTTGCCCTCGAACTCGCTGACGGTGACACCCTCCTTGGTGAGGAGGCGGTATTCGGTCTCGTCCTTGCCGAGTTGGAACATGGGGGCGTACTTAAATTCTACGTTTGCCATCTTCTTAAACTTTTTATTGATTATTTTTATTGTTGTTCTGACTTAGAGTATATAAATACGCGCAAAGATAATCATTTTTGGCGTAAAATGGGTATGTTTTCACCAAAAACTCATCAATTTATTATTTTTTAGAGATAAAAAGGCGAAAATGTTGAATAAAGATATATCTTTGCAACGTATTGCCGCCCTTTTATCCGCGTGGCATTCCAGGCTAAAACAGATGCCTCCCGTGAGGATGCTGTCTCACCTGCTGGTTCAATCGTGCCAATTACTCTTATTATTTATACCTTAACCTATTAGACTATGAAGAAATTGACTTCCCTTATCGCTTTTGTCGTGGCCGCCGCTGCTGTTAGTTCCTGTGCCCAAAAGGAATCCGAAGAGGCGGTGCCCCATAAGTTCCATCTCATCGAGTCCACCAATATTGTCGGACTCTGGCAGCAGATGGACATCAACGAGGTGCTGGATGATGAGGGTAACCTGGAATTCCGTACGCAGGTGCCGAAGACCAAGTATAAATGTATCATGCCCAACGGCAATTACTTCCTCATGGAGGTGGTCCGCGACGAGGCAACGGGTGCGCAGGATACCAAGATTCTGCACTATGGAACTTATACCTTGCAGTGCGATACCATGCAGATTGAGCATATCGAGAGTTGCTTCGACGTGCCTGAACTCAATGGTCACGACAGTTATGTGCGCTACAATATGCCCGACGAGAACACCATCACACTTTACTACAAGTTCGGTGTCGAAACCAATACCCCAGGCAGTTCCGAGTGGAACCAGGAGGTTTGGCGTCGAGTCAAGATGGCGAAGTAATCGTCTCTCTGTTTGAACCCATTATGGGTTCTTCGGTCATCCAATAAACTATCCCCCTTCGAGTCACGACTCGGAGGGGGATGGCTGTTTTCGTTAGGTCGTCAATCTTTCCATCGACGACCTTCCTCTTATTTCTTGAATTTCTCAATGAGTTTGGCGACAAAGTCGGCATTCTTCTGGAACTCGGGGTTCTTGGTATTTTGTGCCAACGAAGTCCATAAACGCTTGGCAATGTCCAAGTTACGGACGCCATCACCGAAGCGGCGGATCTTCTCGTCCACCTGCACCTGACCACACTTTGTGTGAATGTTGGCAATGTCCTGACACAGCTGTCCGTCAATGCGGATGTTGTTCAACGAGACGAAGTGGCGGATGACCTTCTCGTAGGTGCCACATTCGGCCAACAGACCGCCTGTGCGGTGTTGCATGTCGCCCAATTCGAGGGCAGCGTTGATGGCAAAATGGATGACACGACCATCGCGTGGGAAGGCTTGCAGACATTCCAAAGCCAGATTGAGGTTGGCTGTCAGAACCACCGACAGATCGTGCTGAGACTTTTTCTCGCGGTAGTGTCCAGCCAGCATGTGATTGGTGACCGACAGTCCGAGACGTTGCAGCAAGGCGTTGGGTGACATCTTGTCGCCTTCCCTCTTCTGCAACATGCCGACGACGCGCATCTGTTGTATCTGTGCCTCTACCAGAGCATCGTAGGCCTCGTCGTGACGACCCAACTGGTCACTCAGTTCGCCCAACACCTGATAGTAGGAACCCAACTTGGCGGTCATTTCCAGATTGTCGTCGTTCTCCGATGGGGTTTCCTCTTTCTTTTCGGCCTCTTCGTCGCTCTTCAGGAAGGCCTTGATGAGGGCGATGGTAGGTTCCGAGTAGTTGGTGAACTGCTCTTGCAACTCCTTCGGGAAGGCGTAGTAGAGTTTGGCCATGTCGATGTGCTGCCCGATGATGTTTTCGGCAATAGCACCACGTTCCTCTTCGCTGCGGTTGGTGTCCTGCGTCTGTGCCTGTTCCACTTTGATGATAGCTTCAAAGAACAGCGCAATCGCCTTAGGCTGAGCCATTTCCTGACAAATCTTGAGGGCAGTCCAATATTGATCCACCTGTGCTTGCGTGATGGAGAGCGGGTCGGCCTGCTGCAAAGGTGGCATGAGGTAGTTCATAGCAGCAATGAAAGTCTGCTGTGCCTCTTGTTCCTCACGACGGAGTCGGGCATTCTGTGCCAGACGGAGACGGAACAGACCCAGGAAGACGGTGATGTCGTTGCGGCCCTGTTGAATCTGCTCCTCGACGCGGACAGCAAAACGTTCGTTTACCGTCTTTTGCACCTCGACTTGTCCAATCAGGTTGTGGCAATCGGCCACAAAGAGCAACAGCAATTTGGGCAGGTTGATTTTCTCTCCTTCGCAACGCACCATGTCGTAGATAGTCTCCTTGACATACTCGGGCGCATCCTTCAGCGCTTGCGCTAACGTGTTGACTGCGAGGCGCAAAGGTTCGCCTTTCGCCTGGCTGACATATTCTGCCACGGCAGCCGTCTCGCCGCCGTCCAGGAGCATGTGAGTGATTTGTACGTCGCGCACCAGGTCACCGGTCTCCAAGTGCTCCAGCATGTAGTAACCCAAGTCGCTGGCACAGGCGCGTAAGTTGTTGTCGCCCATCTCTTTGCGGAACGATTCGCGCGTATGGGTGTGCAAGTCGTAGAGACGGCAGTTCGGCAACTCGCGGTAGGTGAAGAAAGGTGTCTCCAACAGGTTGTTCCACTCCTCAAAGAGGTCGGGGTTGAAGCCGTCGCCGATGACTGCCAACAAATCCTTGCCACGCAGTCCTCCCAACGAAGCCGAGAGATAGCGCAGGGGTTCTGCAATCTGGTCTTCGCCCAATGCCTGGGCCGATGTGTTGATATAGTCACGGAGGGTTTGGAATTCCTCGTCGGTTACTTTTTCTTTCTTGGTCAAGATACTCTTGATAGCGTTTATCTTCTCCTCCGACAGGGAGGCTTTCAATTCAGATACTGTCATTATTTATTTGGTTAATGTTTAAGGTTTATCTTGAGGTTTTTTCATCGTCACTCCATCCACAGGCTCGACCACGCGTCGCTCGGCATACGCCAGTCGCCTCGTGGAGAGATACTTACGGTACCCACCTTCGGTCCGTCGGGCAGACAAGAGCGCTTGAACTGCTGTTGGAAGAAGCGGCGGCAGAAGGTCTTCAGCCACTTGCGGATGGTCTCGTCGTCGTACGAGGCATCGCGCTGGTCGGCATACTCCTCGTCCTGGAAGGCCTTGCGTGCCAAGAGGAAAATCTTGTCGGGCGATGCTCCGAAGCGGAAGAAGTGGTAGAGGAAGAAGTCGTGCAACTCGTAGGGTCCCACCAGGTCTTCGGTCTTTTGGGCGATGTTGCCTTTCTCGTCGGTCGGGATGAGTTCGGGACTGATCGGGGTGTCGATGATGTCCAACAGAATCTCCGAGGCAGAACGCTCCCCCTTCTTGACCGTCGTGGCCGCGCCGTCGGCTTGCAGTTTGAGGGCGACGTACTTGACTAGATACTTGACCAACGTCTTGGGGATGCTGACGTTGACGGCATACATCGACATGTGGTCACCGTTGTAGGTGCACCAACCCAAACAGAGTTCTGATAGGTCGCCCGTGCCGATGACGATGCCGCCCGTCTGGTTCGACACATCCATCAATATCTGCGTACGTTCGCGTGCCTGGCAGTTCTCGTAGGTCACGTCGTGCACGCTGCTGTCGATGCCCAGGTCCTTGAAGTGCAGGTTGACGGCATCCTTGATGCTTATCTCGCGTATGGTGATGCCCAATGCCTTCATCAGTCCCAAACTGTTGTTGTAGGTGCGGTTGCTCGTGCCGAAGCCCGGCATGGTGATGCCGATGATGCGGTCGCGGCTCCAACCTAACTTGTCGAAGGCGCGCACCGTGACGAGCAGGGCAAGGGTGCTGTCCAATCCACCCGAAATGCCCACCACGGCGGTCTTGGCCTGGATATGGTTGAGGCGGGTAGCCAATCCCTGCACCTGGATGTTGAATATCTCCGAGCAACGGGCCTCCATGTCATCGTCCGAACTTGGCACGAAGGGTCGTGGCGCAATATGTCGGTACAACTTCTGGGCAAAGTCGGGCGCGGTGAGACGGCTCAACTGAATCAGTTGGTAACCGCCCACACGAGGCATGGCGTGCGAGTAATACTCGCTGTGATAGTCGTTGTTCGGACCCGCCGCAGGACGGAGCACGTCGGTGAAGGTGGTCTGCGTGCGACGCAGCACCTTGAGTTTCTCGACGTCGATGTCCCGAATCAGGAGGTGCGACTCCATCTGGAAACGCTCGCTCTCGCCCAACAGGGTGCCATTTTCGGCAATCAGTCCCTTGCCGGCAAAGACCAGGTCGGTCGATGACTCGCCAAATCCGGCCGAAGCATAGACGTAGGCACACACCAGTCGTCCCGATTGCGCCTCAATCATCCGGCGCAGGTAGGCATGCTTGCCCAACACCTCGTCCGAGCAGGAGAGGTTGGCAATGACCTGAGCACCAGCCAGTGCCATGCGGTTGGAGGGGGCAGCGGGCACCCAAAGGTCCTCGCATATCTCGATGCCCAACGTGGTGCCCTCGAAGTCGAAGAGCAGGTCTTTGCCGAAGCGGACACGTTGCTGTGTGCGTTTGCCCTTGCGGTCGGTCATCGAGAACTCCATCCAACTGCCGTCGGTCACTTCGGCGCCCGAGGTAAACCAACGGGCCTCGTAGAACTCGTTGTAGTTGGGCAAATATATCTTGGGCACAACGCCGACGATGACTCCGTCGCCCAGCAGGACGGCGCAGTTGTAGAGCCGGTTGCCAAAGGCCAGGGGTGCACCCACCGCCACGGCCATGTCGATGCCCTTGGTGGCATCGGCCAGGTGCATCAATGCCGTCTTGGCAGCCTCCAACAAGGATTCGTGGTGGAAGAGATCGGCACAGGTGTAGCCTGTCAACGAGAGCTCGGGGAAAACCAGAAGTTGTACCCCCTCGGCATGTGCTTTGCGTATGAGGTCGATGTGTTGTTTCAGGTTATATTCGACATCGGCCACCCGAACGGTCGGGATGGCTGTTGCCACACGGAAGAACCCAAAATCGGTATTCTGTTTATCCATCTCTTTTGTTTGTTTGTTGTTCAATGCTTTAGGAATGAGGCTTCTATCCGTTCTGTCGGATAAAACGTCTCCCACAATGCCCAGCTGTCGATGTACTTACCATCCAAGGCAGTTGCTTTCTTTTTCCGTTCTTTTTCCGTTCTTTTTTGGTCCTTTTTTGTTCTTTTCAAAGAACCGAGTTTGAACGTTGCGTGTTTGGAACTGACCGGAAACAAGAACGACAGTGCTTGGGATGAACGGAGGTTCCGTTGCACTTATTCCTTCGATTATTTGCGCAAAGATACTAAAATTAAATGAAACGGATGGTGTTTTCCAATAAAAAACTCCGTCGTAACCCCTTTTTCGATAAAAATAAGATAAAAAAAAGATTTTTTTCCGAAAAAGTAAGTATCTTTGCCCTTGGTAAGTAGTTTTTCGGGATTCGTTTTGAACTATTGTTCGACAGGGCAGAGGCAGGAACCGGAAAGTCACTTCCCTATATGTGAAATCTCAATATTACGGGGCAGTAATATCGTCCCTTTTGTGCAATTTTGGATTGTTTTAAAGTGACCATATTGGGCTGTGGTAGTGCCAAACCGACGTTGCGGCATTCCCCTTCGGCGCAGGTGGTCAATTTCAGAGGAAACCAGTTTCTGGTCGATTGTGGCGAGGGTGTGCAGGTGGGTCTGTGCCGCAGCAAGGTGCCGTTTGGCAAGATAGGTCATATCCTGCTCAGCCACTTGCATGGCGACCATTGCCTCGGGTTGGTGGGACTCATCTCTACCTTGGGGTTGGGCCAACGCACGGGCGAAGTGGTCATTCATGGCCCCGCCGACACGGAACGTATTTTCCGCCCGCTCTTCGAGTACTTCTGCCCCCAGTTGAGCATGGAGGTGCGGTTTGCGCCGTTCGATACCACTCGGAGTGAGGTCATCTACGACGAACCGACATTGACCATCCGGACTATCCCGCTGCACCATCGGGTGCCTTGCAGCGGCTTCCTGTTCGAGGAGAAACCTCGTCCGCGCCATCTGTTGGTGGACCGTTGTCGGGAGTTGGAGATTCCTGTCGCCTATTATAAAGGCATCACCCTGGGGTTGGACTGGACCGACCCGGAGAGCGGTAAGGTGGTTCCCAACGAACTGTTGACCTCCCCGGGTAGTCCCAGCAAAAAGTATGCCTATTGCAGCGACACGCTCTATGCCGAGAGCATTGTCCCCCTTATCGAGGGTGCCGATTTGCTCTATCACGAAGCCACTTACACGCACGCGGATGTTGTAAAAGCGCGTCAACGTGGTCACAGCACAGCCCTCCAGGCGGCACAGATTGCCAAGATGGCGCACGTCGGTCAACTTGTCTTGGGTCACTATTCGGCCCAGTTCCTGTCGGCCGAGATGGAACAACCTCTGTTGGACGAGGCGCGTACGGTCTTCCCCAACACGCTGTTGGCCAACGAGAGGATGGTCATTGATGTTTGAACTCAGACAGCAGACCCCCTCCATCCCCCTGCTTAGGGGGAAGATTGGAGTTACAAGAAATTGTCGGTGTCAGTCTTCCTTATATATACCTTTGGGGGAAAGTCTGGAGTTCTTGTGAATGGTCGGGAGTATCCGTCAAATCTAATAATGAAACTATCGTAAACTTATATTTGCGACCTCTTTGTGTAACGGTCTTCCCCCTAAGCAGGGGGAGCGAGGGGGTCTTTTACTCATTATGCACATCACCATAGCAGGTAACATAGGTTCTGGCAAATCGACGCTCACGCGGATGTTGGCTCACCATTATGGATGGGAGCCGATGTACGAGGTCGTTGTCGAGAATCCCTATCTTGAAGATTATTACAAAGATATAGGTCGCTGGTCGTTCAACATGGAGGTGTTCTTCTTGAAACAGCGTTTCATCGAACTGCTCAACATCGCTAACTGCACCGGCACCGTCATCCAGGACCGCTCTCTGTACGAGGGTGTCTATGTGTTTGTCAAGAACAACTACGTGCAAGGCAACCTTTCGGAACGCGATTATCAGACTTTTATGTCCCTCTTTGAACAGATTATTGGCCTCGTGCCTATGCCCGACTTGATGATCTATCTGCGTGCCTCGCTGTCGCACCTCTTCAGCAATATCCAGAAACGTGGCCGTGAGTGTGAACAGTCCATCCGCATCGACTATCTGCAAGGTCTCAATGAGCAATACGAGGAGTTCATCGGTAAGCACTATAAGGGCCGTGTCCTCATCATTGACAAGGATCCTCTGGACTTTGAACACAACCCGCTGGACTTCCGTTCCATCACCGATAGGATTGACCAACAGCTGTTTGGATTGTTCGACCCCCTTCCAACCTCCCCGAGGGGAGGAGAATCTTCCAATAAATGACCAAATCGTAAATAATTAAATCGTAAATACTTTTATGCATATCGCCATTGCTGGAAACATTGGATGTGGCAAGACCACATTGACCAAGATGTTGGCCAAACGTTATGGTTGGAAACCAAACTTCGAGCCCGTCGATAACAACCCCTATCTGGAGGACTACTACGCCGACATGAAACGTTGGTCGTTCAACCTCCAGGTGTACTTCTTGAGTAAGCGCTTCCGTGATGTGGTCGAGATTTCCAAGAGCACCGAGTATATTGTGCAGGACCGCACCATCTTTGAGGATGCCCGAATCTTTGCGCCCAACCTCAACGAGATGGGTATGATGGACGACCGCGACTTCCAGAACTACAAGGAACTCTTCGAACTCATGATGAGCCTGGTCAAGTTGCCCGACCTGATGATCTACATCCGTTCCAGCATTCCGAACCTCATTGCCCAGATTGCCAAGCGCGGTCGTGAGTACGAGCAGTCCATCCGCATCGACTATCTGACGGGCCTCAACAACCGCTACGAAGAGTGGATTTCGACCTACAAGGGCAACCTCATCATCGTGGATGGCGACACCTGTAAGTTCGAGACCAACCCTGAGGACTTCCTCAAGGTGACCGACCAGATTGACTCGAAGTTGTTTGGATTGTTCTAACAGACCCCCTGCATCCCCCTGCGTAGGGGGATTTTCCCCGCCGCGGAAACTATTATGTCGCGCTGTAAGCGCAATATCGATTAGCCCATGGCAGCGCCATGGGTTCTCAGGAGGAGTCGGGTTGCGCCCTGTAAGGGCAGCATCGTACAGTGTTTTGCGATAACTCCCATTAACTCCTGATAACTCCCATTATTTAATATTTATTATTTAATATTTTTTCTTGAAAAGAAACTATGAGCCGTAATTCCGAAGAACTGGAGGGCGTTTCGCTCCTCGGTAATCAGCATACCAAGTATGACTATGACTATAATCCAGGCGTGTTGGAGACTTTCGTCAACAAACACCCAGGCGAGGATTATCTCGTGACTTTCAACTGTCCCGAGTTCACTTCGTTGTGCCCGAAGACGGGTCAGCCGGACTTTGCCAAGATCATCATCAACTACATTCCTAACATCAAGATGGTGGAGAGTAAGTCACTCAAACTCTATCTCTTCTCGTTCCGTAACCATGGCGATTTCCACGAGGATTGCGTCAACATCATCAAGAACGACCTCGTCAAACTCATGGAACCCCGTTACCTGGAGGTCATCGGTATCTTCACTCCCCGTGGTGGTATCTCCATTTACCCCATGGCGAGCTATGCTGATGCCGACCACAAGGAACTCCAGCGCCAGCGCATGTTGGCCTGCTTTAGGAATGAATAGGACTCTCCCCAGCCCTCCCTAATAGGGAGGGTGAAAGAAAAAATACAACTGGAGGAAAAAAGTGAAGCTCCGCAACAAACTTCTTTATCTTCTTTATCTTCTTGTACTCCTTTAACTTCCAAATTGTTCGCGCCTCTGGCCTTTAGCGTGAACGAAGTGAACTTTTAGCGGTCCGAAGGACCCTTTAGCAAAAAAAAGAAATTATGAAAGATTCTCTCATCGTGGTGTCAGGAGGCATGGACTCCATCACCTTGTTACATGAATATGCCGACCAGATTGCCTTGGCAGTAACCTTCGACTATGGATCGAACCATGCCAAGAAGGAGATTCCTTTTGCCCAGTTGCATTGCCAACGATTGGGTATCAAACATTTGGTCATCCCGTTGTCGTTCATGCACGACTATTTCAAGTCGTCGCTCCTGGAGGGCGATGCCGCTATTCCCGAAGGTCATTATGCCGACGAGAACATGAAGTCAACCGTTGTCCCTTTCCGCAACGGCATCATGCTCTCCATCGCCTGTGGCATAGCCGAGAGCAACGGTCTGCATAAAGTCTTGATTGCCAATCACGGAGGCGACCATACCATCTATCCCGATTGCCGTCCGGAGTTCATCAACGCCATGTCGTCGGCCATGCAGAACGGCACTTATGAGCACATCGAGATCTTTGCCCCCTACACCAACATCACCAAGGGCGACATTGCCCGTCATGGCAAGGCACTCGGTATCGACTACTCCGAGACCTGGAGTTGCTACCGTGGCGGCGACAAGCATTGCGGCAAGTGTGGCACCTGCGTAGAGCGTCACGAGGCGTTGCTTGAAGCGGGCATAGATGACCCGACGGAGTACGAATAGTAATGTTTTGCAACTAACTTATTTTGTAACGACTTCTCATAAAATAACTCCAATAATGCAATAGGAAACTTCCTTGTTTGCATTATTGGAGTTATTATTTGTTGTGTTGAGAGTCAGTAAGATGTTTTTAATTGCAATAAGAAGCAATAGTCTTTACTTGTGGTCACCCAACAAGATATAAACGTAATAAGGTCCCTTCTCAGTCATATTACTGAACCCTGCCCAACAATTTACCAATTCAGGACGATTCTTGATAAAGTATTGTTCCACTGCATTCGCATTACAAACACTTGTGGTCGTATATTTTAATACCATACGCTCCCAGTTCATGGAAGGATTTCGCTTTTGATGTTCGTAAAAACGACGGTCTGGGTCGTTGGTAATTCCTATCTTAACATTATTGTAGTTATGAAGGAATATTCCAAGTGATATTTGCAAAAGCGGAATGACATTCTTTGGCCAACCAGAATAATATGATTGACTGTATTCAATTTGTTTATACATATTCTATATATTTATCAGTAAATAGGCACATTTATTTATGAAGTAAATCCTTAATTCAAAAGATGTTTTATTCTCATATTTGATGCGGCAAATATACTTATTTTCATAATATTGAGCAAGAAAAGCCCTGTTTTTTTTTATTTTTCTTGCTCAAAGTGCATTTAATGCAAAGAAACTTATTTGGCCACTGTATGAAATTGAAATAGAAAAGTAACAAACGTAATCGACATACGTCAAGCGGGCAGTGGATTTATTACCACTGCCCGCTTTGTGTATCAACGTGGAGCGTCCTTAGTCGGCTTCGGCGCCCGGCTCATTTTCTCCGCCAATCAGGATATCGATACCACTTAACGTCATGTTGATGTTGTACATCGAGCCTGCATTGGGAAGGTCAATCTCCATTTTCATCTTCTGCAACCCTTGGGCCAATAATTCAGGCTCATCGCCGGTTGCCCCGTCGGAGGAACCTGTCCAAACCGAGTAGTTGACCATGATTCCCATTTGTATGCCGGGCACGAAAAAGCATTGCAGGGGCTTCCCGTTGTAGGTGATGGGGGTAAGGGTCAAGGGTGCACCGAAGCGTAAGACATCTTCTTCATCTTCACCCATGAAGAAGGTGGCGATGGCTTGCAGATTGTCGTCGTTGACCATTTCGTTGAGCGACGGGTTGGCAGCGAAGAAGGCGTTGTAATATTCGGCATCCCACCATTGGGCAAGACTGTCTTGCAAACGGTTGGTATAGTCCTCCAACGAGAGAATCGTATAGTCGGCCGTTTCGGTCGGAGTATTGAGGTCGTAGGCGCAACGTCCCTTCCCACCAAACATGATGGTGCTAAATCGGTAGTCATAGTTCCTGTTTTTGGCCTTGGCGAACAACCGAACGCCGACCAGTATGTGCTTGAAGGAGAGCGTGACATTGCCTCGGTTGCTGTTGGCAAAGGTCTTGGAACTTCGCGCTAGGACAATGTCCTTTGAGTCAATGTAGTAGGGGTTGTCCGACAGGTCTCCAAATCCAGTGACGCTGACGGGCAGGATGCCGTCCATGTGGGCATAGACGATGTTGCCGTCCATCTCGCCACAGGGGTACAGGAACGGATCCTGCTCGTAGGGAGAGCCGTTTGCGATGGCAGTGACCGTCACCGTAGCAAGGTCATCGTCGGGCCACATCAGGATGGAGTCGTTGATGAGGTGAACCGCTTCGCCGTCGTAGGTGGCGGTGCCGTTGTAGATGGTGTCGGTCGCCGTGTTGACCACCAACCAGAAGTCCGAAACGGACGTGAGTTCATCCAGTGTGACTGCCATGCCGCGCGTCAGGATATCCAACGAGAACGACATGGGGTTGCCTTCCCGTTCAACGGGTTGGCAGGCTGGGACGTCATCTTGACAGGAGGAAAGTCCTCCCGTTAGGGTCAAGACAAGGGCCGGAAGTAGGAAGATATGCTTTTTCATTGAATCATCATTTTCTTGTGTTCCGAAAGGTAGAGACCACGCCGGCGACCTTCTCGTTTTCGGCCGTACAGGTCGTACCACAGGTCGTCCTTTTCGCCCTTCTGTTCAATTCCTGTCAAGGCGGTTACGTTGTCCAACGGGTCGGCCGAAATGCCGATGCGGAGAGCCGCGGCAGGTTGGGACCCATCGTTCTTGATGCGGATGACAGCGCGATAGGGCGAGACGTTGAACGGATGCACGCCATAGACCAACTTGTTCTTGCTCAGGAACATCATCCGATAGGGATCGTCGTCCGATGCCTCGGCAAAAGAGGTGCGTTGCGAGACACCGTACATCTGCCAATTGTTGCCAGCCAGGTCGATTGTGTCGCGTAGCCCGCTGAGGGTGAGGTTGACCGTATGCTCTTCGTCCTCAGTATAAAATATCAGTTGGTCGTCTGGGATGCTGATGAAACAGAATCCTGGGGTATTGGCGGGAAGTACGTCAACGGGGGAGAGGTAGAGTGTGGAGTCTCCCTCTTCGAGTTTCAGTTCGCGGAACGTGTAGAGATTGTATCCACGATCAGCATCTGTTTCGATATCGAACGGCAGACAGAGGCTGTGCCACTGGGTCATAGGATCTATTTCGCGGGAGTATTTCACTCCATAGGTCTTTATGGTTTGGCCCTCAGCCAATAGGAAGGAAACGCTGTCGGACAAACAGATGAAATTGTAGGGCGTATCGTCATCCGCTACTTCGTTGACATAGAGACCACAAGGCAGTTTGACCACCTCTTTGGTAAATCCTAAGAATCCAGGATAAGGCACCGGCATACAATATCCTAGTCGTTCGATATCCTGATACCAGATAACATTGGTAAGATCCTGATTCAGAAGGTAACAGATACGGCCCGTGATTATATCGGCCCAGAGGACGGCTTTCACGTTTCCCGATTCGGGACTGGAGAAACAATCTTTTTCGTAGTAGCAATCTTCCGCATGACCCACTTGCGGACAGATGGCATCTATTTCGGTATCTCCGCGCCCAGAGGTGGCAAGGCATCGATAGATGCTTCCCTGGCAGTGACCAACGATGCCTGCCCGATTGGCGGGATGGCTGGCTATTATTTCGGGGTCGTCCGAGACATTGTAGTAGAGGCAATGAGAAATGGTGCACCCCTCGTCGGCCTCGCCGACGATGCCGCCAGCGTATGTCTCGTCCGATTCATTGTCCGTGCCGATGGCATTAGTGACGACTTTAGTGGAGTAGCATCGGGTGACCGTGGTGTTGCCCGTCATCTTTCCGACGATGCCGCCACTGGCTTTTTTGCCCGAAAGCACACATTCCATGATGCTTGCGTTCTGGATGGTGGCATTGTTTACGACTCCGAAAACTCCGCCGTAATTGTATTCACCAGGTTGGTTAAAAATTCCGTAGATGGAGTTTCCGCCACCGTCAAAGATGCCCGAGTATGGATGTTCTTCGGTGCCGATGGGGGTCCATAGATTCAGACCTTCGTCTCCCGTATAGGTGGAGTTCCCACTCCCAATGGACTGCATCTGTGTCCAATACGTGTTTATTTCGTTATCTTGGATATTGTTAGTCAGGCGGACGTTGACGTTCTCCGACAACTCTCCCGAATTGACTTTCTCGGCAATCCAGTAGAGGTGGCTTATATTGCTAACTTGGTAATAGCCATCCGTCAGGTCCGGTTCGCTCGTTCCCTGTGCCCGAGAGGGGGAGACCGAGAGACTGCCCAAAGTGGCAAGACTGAATAAAAGCAGGTAGTGTTTGTTCATAATTCTTTAGTTCGATAGGGTCTGTAGGATGGAGTTAGGACTTCTTTTCGTGCCTTTTCTGCCATTCACAGTTTCATCTTCAATGATAATTTTGCCCAAATCGACCGCAAAGATAATCGTTTTTTCTGAATTAGAAAAATATCTTTTGTTAAAATTTCAATTTTTATTCGGATTGCCCGACTATATTCTGATTCCTCGTCGCAACCGGTTTCCTTTTGTTGAGCAATCATCGACCTTCTCCCTTTTTGCTCCCTTTTAAAGGTAGAAACAAGGTAGAAAGAAAGTGGAAGGTCAAGAGGATTTCTATTACAACAAAAGGCCATCGTCGGCACATCAAGACTTTTGTGATTTGGGGGCGTTTTTATGCTCTTTTCTCCAAACTGGTCAAACATTTTGAGATTTTCGGCATTTTCGTGCAAATAAAATGTGAGATTTTCGGCAAAATGGCCTAAATTTTGAGATTTTCGGCATTTTCTGGAGAAAAAATTGTGAGATTTTCGGCAAAAGCATTATCTTTGCCGTGACTTTTAAGATGGATGACTATGGAAGAAAGAGTCTTTAAACGCAAGTTGTATGACAAGATGCTTCAGTGGAAGCAAGAGCGTCATGGTAGCACCGCCTTGCTCATCAAGGGGGCGCGGCGTGTCGGTAAGTCCACTTTGGCCGAAGAGTTTGCCAAGCGGGAATATGAATCGTATATAGCCATTGATTTTACAGAAACGTCTCAGGAAGTGAGAGAATTGTTTGACGATATCTCCAATCTTGACGACTTGCTCATGCAGTTGCAGTTCCATTACCAAGCACGGCTTACTCCTCGCAAGTCGGTGATTATCTTCGACGAAGTGCAAAACTGCCCCATGGCGCGTCAGGCCATCAGAAAATTGGTCAAAGATGGTCGTTTTGACTATATTGAGACGGGTTCCCTAATCTCAATCCGCAAGAATATTCAGAACATCCGCATCCCCAGTGAAGAGACCCGTTTGACACTCTATCCTATGGATTATGAGGAGTTCCGTTGGGCTTTGGGGGATGAGGTGACTGTACCATTATTGCATGAGGCATTCCTTGCACAAAGAAGGTTTGGAGATGGTGTTACTCGTAAATTGTTGCGCGATTTCCGTCTCTATATGTTGGTGGGCGGTATGCCGCAAGCGGTGAATACTTATTTGGAAACCAATAACTTGGCGGCAGTTGATGCTGTGAAACGGGAAATCATAGAACTTTATGCCGATGATTTCCGCAAGATAGACCCTTCGGGAAAGGCTACCCGAATGTTCTATGCCATACCTGGTCAGTTGAACAAGAACGCTTCTCGGTACCAGATTTCTGGTGTAATAGAGCAGGGCAAGCAAGATCGAGTCGAGGAACTCCTTCAAGATATGGAGGATTCGCAGGTTGTCCTTTTTGCCCATCATGCCAATGACCCTCATGTGGGCTTGTCCTTACATGTCGATTCTGACCGCTATAAGATGTTCCTGAATGATACGGGACTCTTCATCACCCTTGCCTTTTGGGACAAGGACATGACCGAAAACGTAATCTACGAGAAGTTGCTCAGTGACAAGCTTTCTGCGGACTTGGGTTACGTTTATGAAAATGTGGTAGCACAAATGCTTAAAGCTGCTGGTAACGAACTCTTTTATCATACTTGGCCAACAGAGAGCGGCAAGCACAACTACGAGATTGATTTTCTCCTGTCGCGTGGTAGCAAGATTTGTCCCATCGAAGTCAAGTCTTCAGGGTACAAGACCCATGCCTCGCTCGATGCCTTCCGACGTAAGTTCCCCGACCGCATCCTTCACCGCTATCTGCTTTATACCAAGGACATTGGAAAAGAGGAAGATGTCCAGATGTTACCTGTATTCTTGACAATGTTTTTGTAAACCAATTAATTGTTATTTAAAGCACTGATTTATTATGGATAAAATAGTAAAAGTTTTATTGCTGGGGGCCTTATTTTTTATTGTTTTTAGTTTCTTCGCGCCATTGATATTTACCTATGATTCCTTATTTAATATTGATTTTTCTCAAGATGGTCCAGTTGGGGATACCATTGGAGGTCTTATGAATCCATTTGTTGCTATTGCAGGAGTAATCCTAACTTTCGTTGCATTTTATATTCAATATTTAGCAAATAAGGAACAACGGGCACAATTTTTTATAGCGCTGGATGAGACGTCGTTGCAGGACGAACTTAAATGCCGTGATGCTTTGCAATTGTTCCAATTCGATATTGCTAATACTATTGAAGGGATTGAGAAACAATGTAAACAAATACAAACGTTTAGTGATACATTGGATAAGGATCCTTGTTCAGAAATAGAATGCTATAGAATTCCTACATTGGCAATGGAAAGATATCAATCTATAGATAGAAGTGTCCTTCTTCATAGTTTTGATTTGTACGAGATTGATTCTAAAAATCTTCATGATGCGTATGATTCGTTGGATTATTGCTACGTTGGAGTAAAAGAACTATTTGAGGTCGAATATAATCGGCGAACATCAGATATTCAAAAGAAAAAAGAAGAGCTGCTACAGTCATATGAAGAATTTTATTCGGTTATAATAAATTGTTGGCGCACGCATCCATTCAGGAATCCAGAAGTGGGAAAAGTTATATCTGCATTTGAAAAAGAAAATAAGGAACTTACGAAAGGAGGAGTCTTGAACGTGAGTCGATTGTCGCAAGATTTAGAATCTAATGGATTCCTTAGAGTAAATATGCCTGGTTTTGAAGCTTTATTTAGCTTCCCGTTCGGCGTTGCGAGCAATAAAATGCGAGATTCTTTGAATGAACTCGAAAGTTGTTTTAATGAATATAAAACACAAGTGGCAATGTTTTCCAGAGCAATGAGAAATAGGAGCAAAGAGTTTGATGATAAACGAATGGAACTGGAAAAAATTAGAGACGGGTTGAAAGAGTCATTGGAAAAAAATACTCCTGAAAGTATAAGAAAAAGACATGACGAAAAGTTGCATTCTATGCAATAAAAAGGGTTCCAGCTTGATGAAATGTTTGCGAATTAATGTGGAAGAATTAGATAAATGAGCCTAATTGACCTAGAATGTTTATAAACGATAACAGCGATGGCACTCTATGGGAGTGTGCCATCGCCTTCGATATATAATGATAACAGGAATAATACCTTATTTGGTGGATTTCAAGGTGTTGATGAGGGCCATGCGGGCCTCGCTCCAGGTCTTGTAGTTGGCAGCGTCGAGGGTGTCCTTCATGTTAGGAAGAGGTTCTTCGGAGAGGACGAGCTGGGTTGGCTTGCACTGACCGGAGGCGACGAGTTGCTCCAGGACGAGGTTGGCGTGCGCATTCTTGAACCAACTCTCGACGGTGTTGCCGTCCTTGCGTTGGCCCACCAAGTTGATGGAGTGCATGAAACTGCCGGCAGGAACGTTCGGTGTGATGGTGATGGTGCGGACGTAAGCTCCGTCGGGGCGGTGCGTCGTGGTGTAACGTACTGGACCATACTCGCCACGCATGTTGTTGATGGCGTAAGGGTCGTTCGGCATGTTGAGCACACTACGCTTGAAGCCACTCTCGGCTGCCAGATACATGTTCTGGGGGTCGCACACCTGCGTGCCATCAACATTGAAGTTGTAGCAATAGATGTCGGGTTTGACGGCCAAGGTGATGCTCCAGACGCCATCCGTGTCACGCTGCATGACTTGTGGGGCAGCGAGCATCTCGCCTTCCAACGAGACGGACTTGGCCTCGGGAGCCTTGAAGCGGAAGGTGACGGAATCGCCCTTGAACTCGGGCGAGATGATAGGACGGGGGAAGAGTCGTGCCATCACGCCGGGAGTGAATTGTGCCTCCTGACCTGTGGCGGCCTTGGTGGGTTGCGCATTGCTCATGGCTTGGCGCGAAGCGTTGTAGTTGAAGAGCAATGGCAGGGTCTTGATCAAGAAGTATCGGGCGTTCATCCAAGTGTGGCCAAACTTGTCGTCGGTATATTCCTTGATATTGCGGATACCCTTCTTGTCGAGGAACTCGGTATAGTCGCGCGCCGTGCCATACAGGAAGTCGTCGGTGCCGACACCCGACCAGAAGAGATTGATTTTCGAATTGGTCTCGTTGGCATTGTCATAGACCTTCGGCAAGTCGGTCGAGGTGAAAGAACTGTAGGAACAGAGGTAAGAGAACTTGTCCAGGTTGGTGAGGCCGATGCTAAGTGCCTGATTACCACCACGGGAGAAACCACCAATGGCGCGGTCGTTGCGAGTGGTGAAGGTGCGGTAGTGCGAGTCGATGTAGGGCACAAGGCTGTTGAGGAAATCCTCCTTGAACCAATCCATGCGACCGCCGATGTCGGTGGAGCCGGCCAACTTGGCAGGATTGCCGTAAGGCAGAACGATGATCATAGGACCTATCTTGTTCTGTGCCATCAAGTTGTCCAAGATGTTGTTGACGCGACCGACCTTGAAATAGACCTCCTCGGTGTCGGTGGTGCCGCTGATGAGGTAGAAGACCGGATAATTGCGTGCCTCCATGTAGTAAGAAGGTGGCAGACAGACGATGGCATTGTTGTATCCGCCAATGGTCTCGGAGTAGTAATGGATGTACTCGACCGCGCCGTGAGGTACGTTCTGCACGTTGTACAACTGGGCTCCCGTGGAGTCCTTCACATCGAGCAAGGAGTTCTTGAAGCCCTCGTTCGGGAACCAGCGTTCGCAACGAGGATCCATGACACTGACCCCATCCACGACGTAGTGGTAGGGGTAGAGGTCGGGCGCGGCGGGACCCAAGGTGACCGTCCAATATCCTGTGACGGAGTCCTTGTGCATGGCCTGACGACCGGCGAACTGTACGTCCACCTCGACGTTCTGGGCATTGTCATTACGATAGTTGAAAGTGACGGTACCGTCTGGGTTTGTAACGGTGGCGGCAGGTTCTTGGACCTGTTTGCCATTTTGAGAAGAGCAAGCACTGCACACCAATGCTGCTGTGATCCAATAAAGGTAATGTCTCATAATCTCTACATGTAAATATGATTGAGCGTTCGCCCTATGGGATAGGGTTTGCGGTTTGGTGTTTTCAAGAGTTTCTTTTGCGCTACAAACTTAGATTATTTTTTGCAGACGTTGGTTGAAGTGCGCAGATTTGGCTTTTTTTGCACAATTTTTGTCGAATATAAAGCTGCTTTTGCTAAATGAAGTTGTCAAAAATAAGGCTTGTGCAACTTGTTACACCG
>JAEEGH010011021.1_pt1 | contig 20597 bp, 20 predicted proteins | sample 9134181 | NCBI WGS metagenome assembly JAEEGH01 (sample SAMN16246544, study PRJNA631951) | gut metagenome | biome: gut microbiome; feature: rumen; material: DP-attached | host: Bos | place: Iran: Karaj | collected 2018-10
TTTTTTAAGTGACTTGTCGAAGTGTGGGCACTCCAAGCAAGATAAATCGTTTTTTATTTGTTTAGTTTCGATATTGTAAAGCATATTTTACCCCCTTACGCTGTTCTTTGCCACATATATACGCTAATAGCGTTTGATGTATCTGCAATTAAGTTGTCGAATACCATTGCTTCGTTGCCTGTAACACTTTGTCCACTCATAGCACCTAAATTACCACTTTCATTGATAACCATATTGCAATATGTTCCTGCAGTGTTATCTGTTTTCTTTAAGTGTATAGCGTTCCAACCATTAGTATTTTGACTTGTTGCAGATGTTTTAACTACTGCGTCCCCAACTAAAATCTTACAATCGTTGCCACTATTTAATGCAACCCAAGTCCCACCAAATAGGGTTGCAGGGCTTGTGTTGTTTACGCTCATATAGATAGAGCCTATTGGGTAAACCATATCTAACAAATCGTTCTTGATTACAACTTGTCCTTTTGGAACAAAGCAAGCGTTGTTGTTATTATCGGCAACAAGCATACAAGTCTTGCCACTTTCGTATGCGTAGTAATCTGCGCTAAATATCGCTTGACAAGTCGCCAAGTCAGGCTCCGCCCCACTACCGAACATAGTTGTAAGGTCGATTAGTATTGGCTTGATTTCAACATTATAAGTTTGCCCACTTGTAAAGTCTATTGCGTATTGTAAATATGCAGTTGTTGGTGTAACAATCGCACTACCCGTTGTAATCATTCCGTAGTTTTGAACTCTTATTTCGTTGCTTCCTAAATTAGCAAAATAGAACTTGTGTCCACTTGTTATCGCCTTTGTTTTTGCCCAAATATAATCGGTCGCTGTCGCTGTTCCACTAATCTTATAAGTATAAGGTGTTGTAACTCTTGTGATACCATTTAGAGATTGTGAGCCTGAACTCTCGTTCTCGAATAGTTGGTTGAACTCAACTTCCCCTTTGTTCGCTAACTTGTTGATTAAGTTGTCATCTACATACTTCTTCGATGTTGCGTGTCCATTTGCCGTTGGGGTTAAAGCAACTGCAATTTGTGAGTTAGAATCTCTATATGGTATTGTGTATGGAGTAGCACTTACATCTCCTGTAAACATTGCTTGTGTTCCATCTGGTTGTTTACCATATAATTGACTATTAGCAGTCACACCCGTTTGCTTGTCTAACTTCTTGCTATCAAGATTTGTAAGTAGGGTAGATACATCTACTTGTGTCCAATGGTTGGCATTAAAGTGTTCAGGCGTTGTTATCGCTGTTGAACATTTATATAACTTGCCATAATGCGTTGCTAAATCGCCTAAAGCATAAGTAGATTGATAATCATAGATTGGCGCAAGTAGGCTTTCATTTGCAAACCAATTTATTTCAGTTGTGAATGTCTTGTTATTTGTGTTTAGTTTTATTTGCCATTCTTCGCTTGCATTTGCACTTATGAAATAGTAATAGTTGCCTGATTTATTTCTTAAAATGTAGATTTGAGTTCCCCATTGCAAGATTGGGCATTGTGAACTTGTTATTTTTGCAAGTTGCTCGTCAGTGATTGGAGATGTTCCAATAGAAATTACATCTGCTTTATCGACTAATGCAGTATAAACATCGCCTGCCTTTGGTGGCTTAATTTCGTTTTGAGTTATGCCACCTGCCATTGGAATCTTGTTTATTGTAGAGATTTGAACTCCTACGCCATTTGCAAAGTTGAATATTCCATCTCCTCCTACTTGTAGATTGCCATCGCCATCCATAGTAGCAGAATCTGCTCCCATCTCGATTGCATCAGGTTCTTCTTCAAGCGAATATCTTACAAATCCAATCTTGTTAAATGTCATATATGAGCTATATGTTGTATTGCTTAAAAGCATATAATAGACCGATGTAGACTCTTGTCTTACGACTTCAATAACTTGCTTGATTGTAGAGCCACTTTCGATTGTAATAGGCGTATTCAAGCTGTCAAAGATAGTATTGATTGTGAATAAATCTATTTGACCACCACCTAACTTGTAAATTGCAGGTGTTAATTCAACGCCAAGTTGATGCTCAACCGAGTCTAATCCGATATATGATGTTGTAATTCTTAATTGGATAGTTTCACTAATTGTGCTTTGTAGATATATCTTGTTTGTAACTCCGTTTTGATTGCCTAATAAAATATCACAATCTAAAACCTTTGTTAGAGTTGCAAGAACTACATCTCCAATAGATGAACTTGATACTAACTTTTGATAAGATGAATCAGCTACATTATCATTCTTATATAACCCTGTTGCATAATCTGCATAGCTTAAGTCGTATAAGGCTTTAGGGCTTGCATAATCTTGAGTGTATTTCTTCATTTGTGCTGTTGTAGGATATGTTATATCAATTTGTCTACCTAATCTATCGGCTGTCGCTTTTGGAACAGGGTTGCCATCAATAAGCATTGACTTTACGCTGTCCATTGTTGTTTTAAGGCTTACATATCCTGTGGCATCGCTATTGACCTTTTGAATGTCTACAACTTTACCACCTACAATATCTATCATTAGGGTATTTTCTAACCCTGTAAGGTCAAGTTTCTTTGTTCCTTCGATTGTTCCACTAATGCCATTTTCAGCAGAGTGGATAATATATGGAACTTGCTTGAATGTTGTTCCGTTATACCAAAACAATGCAGTAGCATCAGCAACAGCAAAATTGTTCCAATATACAAAGCAAGCATCTCCCTTTTGGATTGTTTGACCTGTGATACCTTCAATAAATGTCTTTAATTCGTTGTCGGTAGGGATTCTATTATCATCTCCTGCGCTTTGGCTATTCAATGTTAATGTTCCTACAATATTCCAACCATAGATTGATTGAATCTTCAAATCTTCAATATCTTCAGTATTATCTTCGATTTGGATTCTCATTGCAGGCAAGTCGCTTGTATCACTTAATAACTTATTGATATTGCCTACAACGGATTTATCATCAGGATTGCTGATGTTGTTATCTATCTTGTCTTGTTTTTCTAACACATCTGCTTCGATATTAGCGATAGCTTGTAGAATCACATAAGATTCTTCAGGTGTTAGTGGATATTCTGAATAATATGGCGCACTACCTTCAATCTTAAACTCGATTTGTTGATAGTTCTTTACAATGATTCCACTTTGCAATACAAGTGTTCCATTAAAATCGTTGTTTCCATCTACTGATGCAACAAACTCTTTTACGATATAAACGCGCTTGTTTACAACGATACAACCAACCGTATTTTGGAAATACAATTTGCCTGTGTTAGCATCTTCAAGAATCAACATATCTATTGTTACTTGCTCTTCATCATCTCCGAATGTGACAGGTTGATAATAAATAATATATCCATTGCCATCAAGTGAAATTGTTCTACCTGCATTTTGCGCTTGAATATAGCCTTCAGAAGCGTAAACTTGCGCATTGACATAGGCTTTACCCGAAGTAGCTAAATATGCTTGTTCTAAAGTCTTTGTGTAAAGGAAGCCACCATTTGGGTCTTGCACCTTTTTCATAATAAGTGATTGTGTTTGATATTGACCATACAAATTAGAGCCAACAGGATAAGGAATCAGAATGTTTGCGACAACTGCATTTGCTCCTAAATCTTCAGCGAACTTGAATTGCAATGTGCTTTGCTCGTTAGAAGATTGGAAGATGCTTACACCTTCACTCCCTTTGAATTGACCATTTTTGTAATAGTTTATCTTTAGTATGCTGTTATCCATTTTTCATTTTCTCCTATATCTTTTCTCTAAATTGTAAGTATAAATCTTTTGGATATTCATTCTTCTTTATTGCTTGATTATAGTATAGAATAACATTATTGTTATTGTCAATTAAGCCATATCCCACATAGTCTGCGCTTGCTTGGAATCTATTGCCATATTGAGATGGTCTTAAACGATATGTTGGTGTTGCTTCATTTAATCCATAAGATGTAATGTTCACTTGGCTAAATGCAACATCTATATCAGGCGCAACATTATCGTAATCCATTGTATCTACCAAGAATCTATTTGGAACTGAATTGAATAATACAAGATGTAAGTCGCCTACATTTGGCTTTGAAATGCCCAAGCTCTTCATAAATCCACTGCCAAGCCATATATCTTCTTTGCCACATACTGCGTTTAATTGCATTGTGAAGTTAATCTTTTGTCTGCTATCTTTGTTGATAACAAGAGCATCTTGCCAAATTAAATACTTTGTATTAGGTCTACCTGTAACATCAGGGATTTTATAAAGCTCTTTTGCTCTAACAATTTGATTCTTTGATGAGTCTAAAATTGTTGGGTCAAATTCAGAGTTACCAAAAGCAAGTTGAATTGTATCGCAAGTTCCGTATTTAGTTCCGTATTGGATGTCACGCTCCATTGCGTAGCCTGAACCGATACCACTTCTTTCATCAGTTATTGTAGTTCCTGCTGAATAGTTATCCTTTGTGGCAATATTGATTACTACTGAATTACCAAACTCAAAGGCTGTTGTAGGCAATACAAAACGACTATATACATTTTCATAATGGTCAGTTTGCCATTCTTCGCCTTTTGTTCTAATAATCGCATAAGATACCGACATATCGTATGTTGAGCCATTTCCGTTGATGTTTTGAACTAACTTGTCTGATTGTGCAATAAATCCATCTAATCCATTTAGATAATCTGCATAATCTTGCATTGTTTGTTGCATTGTTGCATATTCAGGGTCACTTGGCTCTAAAATTACAGCTTTATCGTAATCTGCTTCAGTATCAATTATGATGAATTGGCTGAATATAGGATTTTGCTCGATAGATTCTTTTTCGCTTATCTCGTATTGTCTATAATTCTTCTTGATAGCAATATACTCATTCCACTTATTAAAGTTCTTGCTATACTTAATCGTTGTAATTGTGCATTTCTTTGAAATCTCCTTTTGGATTTCATAAGGCATATATTGACCAAATGCTACATCTAATAAACTACTGATAATATCAGGAGCATATATATATGGCGTTTTTGTCACAAAAGAAATAGTTGGCTCATCATTTGCTGTCATATTCAATGCGCCTTTGATTCTTTCGCCTAACGCGTTGCTATCCACTACTTGAGCATCTTGATTAAAGAATAATGTGGATGTTTCCATATCTTCTTCAATGTTTTCTCTAAATTGCTTTACCTTAAAGCTCAAGAATGGAACATATTTAATTCTAAAAGCTAAATCTTTTAGAGCTAATCCTTTTATTCTCGCAATCGCTGTATTATGTGGAACACCTAAAGATTCTAATTTTGCAATCAATAATAGCTTGATAGTTGGAAGTTTCTCGTTATTAAATACAGCAGGGAATAGCGTTATACCATCAGGCGCAATTAAGTCTAAACCACGAATTACGCTGTCGCCACGAGTAAAATAGATATTTGTTTGCTTTGTTCCTAATCCAAATGTTAGAGTGTCATCAGGATAGTCATATACATAATCAGTTAATAAATCATAATCTGCCTTTTCTTTTACGAATGTAGAAATATCAACAGCTTCATAGCTTGCGCTGTATAGACATTCTAAACTTACGATTCGTTGAATAGGTCTTGAAACCTTAATACAAGCGTGGTCATTTGATACTTCAAAACTTGATTCTTCCGTTCTTGTAGAAATGAATCCTGTGCTAAATGGTTCAGTAATTGAGATATAATCTTCATTTGTTGATACAAACGCGTTTTGAACATTTGTAACAAATGCTGTTGTATAATTATCTCCCCTACGCTCTTCAGTATATGATGCTTGTAATTGTGGGAATTTTGGGTTTGTTAAAGCATTTCCACGAGTTTCTATAAAATCAAAGTGGATAACGCTCCAATCTATTCCGTTATAGGTTCTATTATCTATTGCTCCTGTATAAGTTGTTCCTACCAACAATCTTGGTATAGCGTGGATAGAACTTCCTATCTCTGATAAGATTCCAAATAATGTGTTTTGTGTAAATGTAAATTCAGGAGCAACAATTTTTGATAATTGTTCCCTTTGATTTTCGTCTAATTGGAATAATGGGATTTGACTATTTCTTCTTATAGAGTTTTCTCTTGTCGTTTTAGATAGAACTTTATCAACAACATCTGCGATACTCCATCTTTGTGGGATTTTATCGCCTACGCTTGGAGCTTCAACAAATTGAAAATTCCAAGTGTATGTAAATGTCCAATTCATTCCCCATTTTGATACCTTATATACTTGCTTGATTGAATATGCACCAAAAGCAGAAGGTGTATATGTAGAATCTTCTATTACATCGTCAGTTGTTCCATCAGGCTTTGTGATTGTATAACTATCCAATGTTGCAGTTTGGGTAGAATGAATCAACCCCAAATAAAATATAACTTGTGGTAATAATCTTGGCGATAAATCAACTATTGGATAAGTGTCTAAAACAATGCTTCTAAATCTTGCATCACTATCATATTGTGGGTCTGACACAGGTTCACTAAAATAGAATGGTGGAATATTAGCAGGATTCGCATCGCTGTTGCTTGATGGGTAAACTTCTTCTGATACAAAAGCATCGTCATTATACAAGAACATCAACATATTTGTGATGGTTGTATTATCCACATCAAATCTTTCAAGCCATTTTGTGGCTTCTAATAAGCTAATCTTGTGTTGATATACTCTCTTATTTGGATTAGAACTATATACGACTTGAGAAACATTATCTACTTCGCAAACATAGAAAAGGTTATGATAAACATAATTTAAGTTTTTAACACCTTCTCTAATTTGAATTTGAAATCTTGTAAAAGGTTTAATTGCTTTGCTCGACTTGTTAAGCAATGTGATAGATGCAGAATCCAACGCTGTATCGCTTCGTAGAGCGATTGAAATAGGTTGTTGCGTTATATCAGTTATCTCGCGTTGTGTATAACGCTTATTGCGTTCAAAATCGCTTGTAACATCGTATATAAAGACTCTTGTTTCTTGAAACGCTTTATTTGGCATTATTCTCTACTCCTATTTACATATCCTGCTCTTAACAATGATACGCTTAATCTATTTTGTTCTTTTTCATTTTGCATCGTGTATTGAATTGCTTTTCCTGCTACTTTTGTCGAGTAGTTTATAAGCCCATATACAGGATGAATCGCAAAGCTGATAGCAGTATCTATTATGCCCATTGTGTCATCTACCTTTTGTTGTAATAGACTATCACGCATATACTCGCCAACATTTGGAACTATTAGAGCGCGCGCATCGTTGATAGCAGTTTTAGCGATTAGTTTAAGAGTTGTTGCTCTATCTTTCTTCTCTTTTGCTAACTTTTCGCTTTCATCTTCATCTTCTTGACCTGCAACATTAGACTTTGGCTTCTTTTCATCTTCGCCAACGACATTGTTTTTAGCCTTTTTGCGCTTTTCGGTTATAATGATTTCATATCTTTCCATTCTCTACTCCAAATCTTCATTGCTTAATAAGAATGTGCAAGTCATTGCTCCTACTTTTGTGCTTTCGCCATCAATCTCTCCACTTGATAGAATATAGTCAGCATCTATTCCATCGCTGAATCCATCTTCCATCTCGATTGAATATATTTCGTCTTTATTGTTCTTGATAATATCATTATACAACTTTTTACATATATCTGTCTTTGCCACAGGAATAACAAGCATAAAAGATTGCGTAGCCATTTGGTTAGCACTCTTTGTTTCATCTTGATTTGTGGATTCAAATGTTTGTTGTGTTCTTGTGGATAAAATCTTAAATCTTAATACATTTACAACACTATTGTTAATCTTCCATACGGATTCATTTCCGATTAAACCCATTGATGTAGCTTGAACTTCAAGCACTACACTTATAGGAACAGCAGAACCTAAATCTGAAGTGTTAAAGGCTGTTCCTGTTGATGGCGCGCTTGGTGTTAGAATATATGTCTTGTTAGATTCTTCATCACGATACATAACGCCTAATTGCATTTCGCTCCAATCATCTAATATAATCTTGAAATTGCCTACATCTTCTTGCTTTACAGCGAAATCTAAACGCAAGCTCATAAACTTACTCGAAATCTCTTTAACAGGTGTAAAATCGCCTGATGTTTCGACAAGAACTCCATATATCAAATCAGAGTCCATTCCGTTTTTCATTTGCTCTTCAAAATCGCCTACTTCGTTAAATATCTTAAAAGACAAAGAAAATGCCTTTGCATTAGCATTAGCATTTAATTGATTTTGGATTAAATCTTTAATTCCTTCAAGTGTCATAATTTCTTTACCTTCCCCTTTAGTTCTTGAGCTAAATCTTTTACAAAATCTTTACTCATATTTTCCCACCAATGTTCATTTGGGTTCTTTGCGCCTTTCCACTTCGGAGAAATCCACTTCTCGTTTGTAAATGGCATATATGGAGCAATGTTTTCATCAACTGAAATTAAAACCCCTGTTGGAGATTTCATTACTCTTAAAGCGTTGTATTTTAGGTTGCCTGTCCATAATGCGTGTGGATGTTTTAGCTTTGCATTTGGTCTGCGTGGAACTTTCTCTTCTCTTGTCTTACGCATTATGCTTGCTACTACATTTTCTAATTCCATTAAGTCAGCTCCATATAATATGTTTTATGTGCATTTTTGATTATCGCGTTTACTTGGGCTTCTTCTTCTTCAATTAAGAATTTCATATTAGAGATTAAGTGTTTATCTCCATCTGCATCTATAACCACTCCCTGATTCTCGAAGCCCAAATCCCAAGTGGTCTTTATTACTATTGAGCCATCGTGAGAGATAAGATTTTGAACTAATTGCAAATATCTCTTATCTTTTGGACTCACTATTTCATAGCGAAAGGGTCTTGGTGGCATTTGATTAAATTCTGCCTTATCTTTTTTACCAAAATATTGACCCCAATAAAATTGGTTAGCTTCGCTTTGATATGTGTCAAGAACGCTCATTTAGTAATCTCCCCTTATGTCTATTCCGATTGGAGATGCCCAATGACCCTGATAAGTCAATGCACATCCGATTTCAGGAATATAAGAATCTAATACCTTTTTAGCATTAAAGCCAATTACAGCCTTTTCTATGCCCTTTCTATCCATTATGTGACCTGTTTTAACATTCACACCACTAAATTGCGAAATTGCGCCTGATATACACTCATAAGCTAATTGCTCTAACATTGCCTTTCTGATAACTACTCTTGTAGATTCTAACTTACAAGCAAAATATTCTTGAACAGCATTGTTGTTGCTATGTGCATAAATATACGAATAGATTTCGTTTGATACTTCTTCTAATCTATATTGAGCCACCATTTGTGGGTCATCACTTGGAGCAGTATTCAATCTTGATGGTAAATCTATCCCAAGTTTTTCCTTTACATAGCCAATAGTTAAGACATATTGGTGCATATCTCTATCATAAGTCATTGTTTCATCGCTATATGGTGTTATTGTTTGCATTTCTTTATATCCTTTGGGTATTGCAAGAATCGAACTTGCTTTCGCCTTTATACCCATAAAGGGAAGCCCTTTTTGGACTCCCCTAAATCCTACCTATTAGTGAGAAGCAGGAGCTAAAATTGTGATTGCTGTTGATGATACATCAGTGTATGACTTACCAACATCAAAGATTGGAACAATACCAAGTGGATTGAATACTTCGATACCCCATCTATACTTGTATTGAGCTGTCTTACCTTGACCACGAGGACAATCAATAATCTTAACTGAATTGTTAAATGCTAATACACGAGCTGTTGCAATACCTGCTACAACTAAACCAACTACTGCATCTAAATCGCCTGTTGATAATTGCATATAAGATTCTGCAAGTGTCCAAGCTACCTTTGCAATAATTGATACAGGAACGCCATCAACTTCGCCAATGTATGCTAAACCTTCGCTCTTGTATGTGTCAGGAGAGATAATACCCTTTGCTAACATATCTTGAGCATAGTTAGAACCACCGATGATAAGTTGTCCTGTTGCCATTAGCTTTGGTCTTAATGATGCTCTGATAAAGCATTGTCTACCATTTACAGGGAAGCAATCAATACCACCATTTGCATCGCCATCATCAAGTTTTGCGTTAGCATCAAGAATTGCTTCCTTAACTGCTGTTGCACTTGCTAATGTGACTGTGTTCATTGTAGCACCACCGATAATAGCGTTAATAACTGCTGTTAATTGATGTGCTAATGTAGATGCGTTGATATTTCTTGCAACGATACCTGCAACTCCCTTATTTGTTGCTTCTGCAACAGGAAGTTCTACCATTTCATCCATTACTGTTGGATAGTCAATATCTCTATCAATCATATATAGAACTTTGATTCCATATTCAACTGATTGTGGGATGATTGGGCTTTGTGAATTGAAATATCCACCATTTACTGTTGCTCCAAGTTCTCTTGCATCGATACTTGGAACTGTTTGTCTGATAACTCTGATTTCAGAAGCATCAGTATCTGTTGAAAACTTTTCAGTTACACCCTTTTCAGGTAAAGCAATGATTTCTTGGAAGATATTTTCTTTAAGTGATTCACTTGTATATCTTCTTAATGCTTCGCCATCCAACTTTGGTGTAGCGAAATTTGTGCCTGCGTATGCCATAAGCTATAATTCTCCTTTATATATCTATAAGTTTAATATTTTGCGTATTTCAAAGCCTTTTGATAAGCTGTTAGATTTGCATCTTCTTCGCCTTCGCTTGCTTCGTTTTTACCTAATCCTACTTCAGAATCTTCTTCTACTGATTGGATTCTATCAAGAACAGGTGCTAATTGTTTTGTCAAATCAGCAAATTGCTCTGCCAATTCGTTATACTTTGATTCCATTGCTTGAAGTCTTTCAGCAACTTCATCGTGAGCTTCTTCAACTGCCTTTTCTTCTTCAGGTTCTTTAGTTTCATCTACTTCAGTTTCGTCTGATTCTTCAGTTTCTTCCACTACTTCTTCTGATTCTTCAGCAGGTTGCTCTTCAGCAGGAGTTTCATCTTCAGTCTTAACTTCAGTTTCTTCTTCAGTTTCAACCTTTTCTTCTTCTGCCTTTGGAGCTTCTGCTTCTTCAGTCTTAACTTCTTCTTCGACTTCTTCGCCTTTATCAGCTAAAAGCCCTTTAACTTCAGTTAATTCTTCGTCAGTAAGGTCAGCCATAAGTTCTTTGATTTGTTCAATCTTTGACTTTTTTCCAAACATTTTGATTTTCTCCTTTTTTCTAAATTCTACGCGTATATTCTCTTAAATGGCATATTTGCGAAATCGTATAACCTTTGTAATCACGCTTTGCGCTTTCCATTGAGCGAAGTCGCAACTTATCCATTGTCGATTCTAAAATATTTCAAGTCTACTTGTTTCTATTGCTCTCTTATTCTTTCGGCAGAAATCAATGTAAACTTGTTTCCAATACCTTACTTTAAGTGTAGCAAACTTATACTCTTTTGTAAAATTCGTGCCTTTATACATAAGTTGCTTCTCTTTCCAATGCCTTATTAGGCGTTCTAATTCACGCATCCTTTGGTCTATCGCTCTTTGCTTTTCTACGACATCTTTTGTGACCATTGGTGGCTCATATCCCTTTCTATAAGGTATTGCATAATGTCTGCAATTATATCCTGTTAAATGTCCGTTCTTATATGTCTTACCGCTCTTCGTAGTTACATATTGGTCGGTTGCTACTTTCAGTGGAATGAATTGAATCCCATCCACTTCTTGATAAGTGTTGTCAAGAGTGTAATGTCCACCCTGCCACTTTTCGCAACGCTTCGAGCAGTTTTCGTGTCGAGATGTCACAATAAGATTTACGCCACTTGCTTTTAGATTCTCAAGACTTTGCATTGTCTTTTCATACCTAACGGTCATTTCAGCCACATTTCGTAGGCTAACATTAGAATCGTATTTCGCTTCGCCTTCGACTATCTTATCTAAAGCATCCTTTACCTTTTCCATATAGGTTTTACCCCATTCGTTTCCTGCTACACCAAGATTACCGACATTTTGAACAGGTAGTTCCTTAATGCCCATTTCTCGCATTTCTTTAGGTATTGCTTTGTTGATGTTAATGTCCTTTTTATACTTTACACTTGGACTGAATACTCCAAGTATAGTCATTTGTATTACTTTCGCTGTGGAATAGCCTTCTGCGTATCTTTGTAGAGCCAACAATAAATCTCGCTCCGATACACCCATAGCCAACAATCCACTTTTTATAGTTCCATTAGCAAAGACTCTCAAGCTCGCATTTGCACTTACTTTCAAATCAGGGCTTTCAAGTATGTTTACGCAATCTATAATTTGCGCATCCATTCGCTTGATAGTGTTTGAGTATGTCAATTTATCCAATAATAAAAGTTTAGTTGTTTCTTTTATATCGGTCTGACATTCTTCAATCGCTATTGTCTGCCAATTCAGCCCTATTTGGCGCGCCTTCGCTATTCTCTTCTTGTTCATCGAAATCTCCTAAACCATCGTTAAATACATCAAATGCTTGATTTTGTTGCGCTCTATTTTTCTTATCCTTTTCGATTCTTGCGATTTCGTCTTGCAACTCTTCTTCTGACATATCAGGATTGATTGCCTTAACTGATGCGTATAAGCTCTTTAACCCTGCATTATATGCGTTTGTTGTATTTTCTAATAGTAGTGATGTATTTGTTTCCCCTGACTTCGAGAACTTAACTTCGATTCCTGTATCATATCCCTTATATAAAAGAATGTCTTTGATAAGCCCATTTATAGGTCTTGTAAACAACTTTCTCTTTGCTGATACGAATAATGCTGTATCTGATTCTTCGCTTGAAATTTCACGCGCTGTTCTATTTGAACTATCATTCAACCAACCTGCCAATGTGTTAGCACTTAATCCGATAGCCATAGAAATAGATTCCAAGATGTTATCCTTTGTGGCTTTCCATTCTGCACTTCTTAAATCGAATTGGATTGGTGTTGGCTTTTGTTCATCAGGATTTTGACCTTCATATTGTGTATACATAAATGAATCAAGTCCTGTATTTTGAACAGCACCATTTGAGCGTAGGTTTGGATTTTGTATAGCTTTAGGAACTAATACCTTACCCCTACCAAGATATACATCAGTATTCATTGCGCTGAATTGATAATCGTATGAATATAGATACGCTTGAATGTCTTGTAATAAACTTTGACCATAAGGCAAGTTAGGTAGATTATCCACGCCCTTTGTTGCCTTAAAAGCTCTAATACCAATATTCGTGAATGGTAATAGCTTTGGTATGCCAATTTTGATGCCTGAATAATTTTCTCTTAATTGGTCTTGGATTGCTTTTGGTAATTCAGTCCAATTTAATGGTCTACCTAATGGTGGATTTTGCATATTGACCATATTTGTTGTTTCATACACATTGTATTTTGTGTAGAACGCATTTCTATTATATGGCTTCCATCCACCCAATAAAATTTGGTCTTTATATTTCTTGTTAAATTCTTTCTCTTCAGCAGAAGTTCCTTTATATCTTTCTTCAACCAAGATGAAATGTCTTTGCTTTGATTGGTTTGTAGCATCTACATACTTGCTGTTGATTAGCTTGGCAGAAGTTACATCCCCTTTATAGTTGATATTGAAATAGCCTTCATCCATTCTATAAACTTGTAGCCACATTTCTCTATCTGCACCTACATTTTCTACAATGAATCCTGTGCCACCTGCAAAAGCATATTCAAACGCTTGAGCAATGTTATCATCTAATGCTATTTCATCGTTGTAATCGCCTGATATAAACTCTAATGCTAACTTCTCTAACTCTTCGTGTCCTTTTGCTCCCTTCATAGAGAACAATAAACCACTACCAAAAATATGTTGAGCAACTTTCTTACAAATAGTAGCACCTAATCTTGTGCTAATCATTCCACCATCATTTGAGTGAACCCCTTCAACATAACCATCAAACCATTGTAGCCACTTCTTTAGCCATTGCATTGCGAATGGTTGTAAATAAGGTGGATAAGTCGCATAGAACATACTATGTGATACTAATTCGGTGTTTACAGGAAAATTGATTTTGTCAGGTGTGATTCTTTGTAAGCCTTCCATTTCGGTCGCTCCTATTTCTTCTTTTTATTCTTTGCGTTAAAGAACTTCGCTATTGCTTCTTGTGTAATGTCATTTGCTGTTTTAATGTTGCTTGCATCAATGCCCATCTTTTCGCACATTGCTCTTAACAACGCTCTCCAACATTCCACTTCTTGTGTTAAAGCATCCACTTGTCTTAACAAACTAAAGTTCATATTTACGATTGTGCCATAGAAATTGCTTTGTATTCTTGCCAATCTCTCTTGGCTATTTGTCTTTTCAATCTCAACCTTTGGCATACCGATTTTTTCAAGCATTGCATTGTATTCTTCAAAGGTCATTTCAACATTCTTTGTCATAATTGAACCTACGACTGCTCGCAAGTTAAATTCTTCTTGTTGTTCTTTTGTTAATGTCTTTTTTTCTTCAGCCATTTTTGTATCTCCTTTTCCCATACATTAAGTTTATCGCACAAAGCGTTTTCTTGTCAAATACGCGCCTTATACACGAGCTTGCGTGATGGGAAATGCAAATTATCAGGATTCAAGTAATAATAATTTACCCCATAAGTTAAAGCATCGGTGCAGTCATTTGGTATTTGTGGGTCTAACTTGTAATTAGGTGTCCATACTACGCTTTCTAATTGCGTTACAAGTGGGTCTTGTTCTAATCTTCTGCCATTATGCCATAGATATTGACCATTCGTGTTCTTGATATAAAGCACATTCTTGGCAAAGGCATCATTTACGACAGAGTTTGTTCTTAATTGAGAACTCTTTTCTTTGAATGAATGGATGTTGTTGCTGTATGGCAAGTCATAGCGTAATTGCGTGATTAAATCAGCTGAAGCGCAGTCGATTGACCAATACTTCATAACACCATTTGCATCCAATCCATATTTCTTTTCTAACCAATCCAAGTATTGTTGTATCAATTCGCTTAATTGAACAGGAGCAAGCGCAATACCTGCTTCACTTGGATTATAATAAAATCTTTCTAATGCTATTGCTCTACCACTCGACATAATAGCCAATGGGCATATACAAGTAGCATCTCGAGCTATCGCACCATCGCCACCAAAGATAATATATTCAAATCTTTCTCCCCTAAACTCTTGAGCAAGTTCTTCTTCAGTTAAGTAATGCTTTCTTCTATCAAATTGAGCATAAGCACCACCCTGTAATTCATCCAATGAACCTAAATACATAAATCTCGCCATAGCAGGATTATATTTGAACTCCGTTTCTATTTCGAGCTTTGATTCTTGTGGTAGAACTTCCCATATATCAAAACAATTAGCATCGATGAACTCGTATGCTTCTGAATTACGCATCTTAATGCAAAATTGATTCCACCAATGCCCTTTAACTTCGTGTGGGTTTCCTGCAATGATAATCTTGCCACCTTCCAACATATTTCTTGCGATAGTGGATAAAGCGTGCTTTAGGTTTAACTCGCTTCGTAATTGTTGAGCTTCTTCAATGATGGCTACTGCATATTTCTTTGTGGTTTTAAGACCACGCGTTCTTGATAAATCTGCACCACCAATACCCTTAAAATCTATTCCATTGCCTAAAGGTGTTGTCATTCTTAATGGACTGACCTTTAACTTAAAGAATCCATCGAATCCTGCTTCCGATTGAACATCTAATATTTCTTGCGCAAATGAGTCGTGTAAAGAGTTGTAATTTGCTCTTGTGACCAAAATATCGTGTTTTGGATATTTTATGCAAGAATAGGTCAAAAATTGCGCCATACTAACCGATTTACCACAGGTTCTTGGCGCATATTCTATAAATCTTGTCTTTCTTGACTTATATAGCTTATCATAGGGCTTTAGAACTTCCACTCTTTGCTTCTTCCCTTCCTATTAAAATCGCACTATACAAGCTATCAGAGATTCCATATTGTATTTCAACATCAAGTTTCTTCTTTTGCATTTCTTCTACTTCTTGAGTTAGATGTGGAACGAAATCCCTTTCGCTATAATCTACTACTTGTCTAATTTCCTTTATCTTGCTCATTGTTTTCTCCTTCCTTTCGACTTGCATCAACAAACTTGATTTCAAATCCTTTAATCTTTTCTGCTAAATCGCTATTTTCACTCTCGATTCCTGATGTTTTTTCTTTTAGCTCGAGTTCTTTTCTCTTTATGTCTATGATTTGTGCTTTATCATCATAATGGATATTATCCTTATCATAAATCTTCAAGCACGCAAAAATAGCAGTCGTATCAGGTGGCGCGTGTTGTGTTATCTTTCTATGATACACATACTTATGCCCGACTGCCTTTCCGTTCTCATCTATATCCTGTTTTTCTTCAGTGATTTCTTCTTCGTAAGTATAGCCTAAAGCTCTACTAATTAAAGCACTTTTCAACTTGCCTACCAATAAAGCTCGTGGTCTATCTATCCACTCTTCCATTTCAGGATGCTTTTTCTTTGTTTCTATCCAACAATTCCAAGACATCTTTAGGGCAGAAGCTATTTGCCTTTCGCTCGCTCCATTTTCTACCAATTTAACTATCTTGTCTTTATTGGGTAGAATCGCTTTCTCCCACATTGTCTTTTTGGTTTTTGTAGGCGATTTTGTTGTTTGGTCGCTATTGGTAATGTTTTCCTTTTCCTTTTTCATTCCCTTTCCCTAAAAGTAATATTTTATTTTTTGAAATATTTATCTATCAATCCTACTACCTTTTCTCCCCATTTTAGGTTATTTTGATTTACTTCAAACTTTGTTTTTTCTCCCTTCCTGTTGTTATAAACCATAGAAAAGGCTTCTGCCATAAACTCATTTAGGTTTCTTTTACCTTTTCCTATTTCGCCTGCATCTGCATAAGTACTAATGCTGTTGCTTATATCTTGTTCTACAGCTTTTTTATATTCTTTGTTAATATTTTCTAATTCTTTCCAAAACTCTTTTTCTTTTGGAGTTATTGTAGATGAATCTACTCTTGTTATTGAGTGAGCAAACTCGTGAGCCACATATTCACTTCCTAAAGCTCCAAGTGTAAGGATTCCATTTGCAAAATGACCACCTGCTCCTTTCATTTGTAAAACATTTTGCTTCTTTACGGATTTTGTATCATTTTCGTAGATTCCGTCTAATTCAGTTATTATATCTTTAGCTTTCTTTACTCTTGGAGATTCAGAATTGTTAAATATATTATCGTATGTGATTTGCTTTGAGTTATTTTCTTCGGATTCTTTCTTCATAATCTTGGCTTTCCAATTAGATTCTCCACCAAGCTCATTGAATTTCTTTACTGCATCATCAAAAGGCATATCCTTTGTGTCTATGCCATTTCCTTCAAGTGTTCCATATACTAATTTTGCAAATCCGTTTCCTTCCATAGTTTAATCCTTAATAAACCACATTTGGATTATCTTCTATAATCTCTGCCTTTAATGCTTCTTTCCAAGTAATGTTATGCTCTAAACAATATTGATAAACTTCTTCAGGATTATCATTGAATTTATTGCATAATATTTCATTGCTCATTACTTGTATTGTTGGAATCAACTCTCCATACTTCTTTTTGTATTCTTCTGCAAATCTTCCCATAATATTTACTCTCCTATTTTATTATAATATTCTTCCATCTTGTTATAGATAGAAGGCATTAACCTTTTTGTTAGCTCTAATGTTTCAGTTTCTCCCATTAGCTTGCTTTGATAGAACTCTGCCCAAAACTCTCCCTGTGCAGATGCGCCTGTTGGATAAAAAGCTCCACCGAACTTTAATCCATAAGTTGATTTTCCTTTTGTATATCCTGCGCTATGTCCACTATATCCACGATTTACGACATCAAACTTGCCTTCCGTTGAACATCCCAAGAAATCGCTTATTATTCCACGACTACTCTTTTGCGCATTATATTCACGATATTCTTTTTTATATATTTCATCTGCTTTTAGATATTTTTCTAAAGCGATTTTATTTGCTCCCGATTGTTCTGCTTGTTCAAATTTCTTTTTAGCTTCTTTATAAGCTGTTGTTGTCATATCATATCTTAACGCATATTTTTCGTCTAATTGACTTCTTTTTTCTTCATTTGCGTAATAATATTCCCAACTATTTCTTTGATTCTTTATATACTCTTCTTTAGTTTTGTTTGCTACGCTACTAAAATTGATATATGGGTCATCTACAAATCCGAATTGGCTTCTTGTTGGCATTTGTGGTTCTTCTAAATCTCCGTTTATAACCTTTTTAAGACCTTCCCATATTGCTTCTCTTTCTGCTCTTTGGATTCTATCAGGATTCTTAATGCCATTTGATAAACCACCTTCTTTAGCTAAATTGTTTAGAAGTTCATCTCTTGATTTTCTTGCAGATTCTATAACTGACAAATCTTTCGAGATGCCAACCCTATAATCGTATGCGTGTCCTGTTTCGTGAGTTAATGTTTCAAACGCGCAATCATATCCCCTTTGTTTATCTAACGAGCGCGTTGATTCTAAATTGATATAGATACTATCCATTCGAGTATAGCCACTATATCCTTTCAAATTAAATTTGCCTATATTATCAAATCCTGCATTAAGTTTAGATACAGCTTCATCGCTTATCTTGCCTATTGCTTTCATAATGGCTTGTGTTTGTTCTGATGTAGCACCTTTTCCTGATAAATGTTTTTCGATAGACTTTGTGTGTTCTTCTCTCTTGGATTCTTTCTTTTCAGCAGGTGGATTATCCTTCTTGGCTTGCTCTTCTTTAGATTTCTTATCTATCTCTTTCGCCTTCCAATTTTTTGTTCCACCTAATTCCTTAAAGATTCGGTAGGCTTCTTCAAAGCTCATTCCGTTGGTGTTGTATCCGTTCCCTGCAACAGTTCCAAAAACTAACTTTCCGAAGCCTGAACCTTCGCTGTTTCCTTCAGAACTATTTTCTTTTTTTTTTAATGTTCCAAAGTTCTTGTTTGGCACAGCTTTCATATTAGAATACTTTTTGTTTACGAATCGTTGCATTGTTTCCTTCTCCTTTTCTTAAAATGCAGGGGTATGATTTTGTCACACCCCCTTTAATGTGGTGGGTTGAACCAAAAATTGATTCACTTACGGTAATTTTATTTTATATCTTTACGCGCCTAATGTCAAACTTCAGGTTCTTTAGGCTCAAGCAGTTTTCTTTGCTTTGTTATCAGAATATCACGATGCAAGAATCTAAAGAATAGCTTTGTTTCGTGTCCTGATAGATTTAAGTGGACAGGATTGTTCCCAAATACCACATATCTATTGTTTACCTTATTTTGATTATAGATATTGATTTCGCCATTGTTTCCCTTTTTGAAATATAGTTCTCTCTTAAAGATTTCTTCCATATCCAATAGAGCTTCAAACTCTTCTACTGCCTTTTGTGCATCTCCATCATCAGGATGCTCATTGTTGATTAGTTCTTTTATATAAGCTAATAACTCTTTTCTTGTCTTTCTCATTTTTTACTCTCCTGTTTGTTTTATTATATCTTCTATCATAAATGGTTTACCCTTTACAAAAGTGGCTTCTATAAACCTAATTTCGCCTTTACAATTAACATATCTATCGCTTGTGTAATGTCTAAAGTATCCACTCCTGAAATGTGGTGTCACTCCATTGCGTTCTTTTGTTAGAACTCGAGCATCCACGCTTAAAGTTAATACCTTTGCTTTATTTTGCTTAAACTCATTCTTTTGAGCTACTGCTATATTTCTTGGACATCCTTCCTTCACAGCTTCAGGAAATGCTATTGTATAGAATAATGTGTTTATACAAAATTGAAAATTCGTTTTTAGATAATCTGCATTTCTATTGATTTGTTCTCGAAGGTGGATAAATTGTTTTTTTGACTTTCGAGCATCTTCGTTAATATCTAATATTACCCTGTTCGGATTGTCTAAATTGTCTATTGGGAACAACAAACAATAGTCTTTGTCTTTTGCCACGATTAAGGCTTTTGTTCCATCTTCGTATTCCTTACATTCGCAGAAATAACTTTCTTTAGGCGTATAGATGAAATATGTTTTGCCACTCCAATTATCTTGCAAATATTTCAATGATTTTACAGGCATTTCAGTTAAGAACTTTATTAAGCCTTCATCGGTTAAGAAATATCTTGGACTTTTCTCCCCTTCTTCAAGCGCATCTGCTCTTGCTGTTACTTCGCAAATCGCTTTTTCAAATCTAAATATTTCATCTTGCATCATTGATTCGTGGTTATCTTCTAATTCTTTGTCTAATGCTTCGTGATACCATCTTAAATAATCATAATAACTGATTGATTCTTTAGTTATTTTTCTATGGAATCTCCAACGCTCTTTCATTTGCTTATCTAATAATGTAAATGGGTCAGTATAAAACATTAACTTTGCTCCTGTAATTTTTTTACACTTTATCTCTTGCTACTTTTCTATAAGTTGTTACTTCGTTTGCTAACTCAACAATAGTATCTTTGCATTGTGCCAACTCTTGTCGCAACTTTGTATTATCGTTCAACAATTCTTCGATATATTTGTCGCTATTATTTTTTGGCGTATTTTCTTTAAGTTTTGGCATATCTTCGTCAATTTCTACGCTTGCAGTTTCACACAACTCTTGTTGTCTATC
>JAEEGH010011022.1_pt1 | contig 20596 bp, 17 predicted proteins | sample 9134181 | NCBI WGS metagenome assembly JAEEGH01 (sample SAMN16246544, study PRJNA631951) | gut metagenome | biome: gut microbiome; feature: rumen; material: DP-attached | host: Bos | place: Iran: Karaj | collected 2018-10
CTTCTCGATGCCCGTCGCATCATCGACAATGTTCAAGAATCTGTTCCATCCGGCAGTGGTCATGTAGGCAGCCCTGGTTCCAGAGGGCACCCTCAATATGGCTGTAGCATAGGTGCTGAACACATTGCTTTCTATGGCAAACGGATTCTGGATCTCCGATGTAATATCCACCAGATTCGGACATCTATTAAAGGCGTTCATGTAGATAGTTGTCACTGTACTCGGGATCGTGATCGACGACAAACCAGAGCAACCCTCAAAGGCTGAGCCACCGATAGTTGCCAGACCTTCCGACAGGCTGACAGAGGTCAGACCTGTACAGTCCTCAAAGGCAGAACTGCCAATAGTCGTCACGCTACTTGGAAGGATGAGGTAGTAAATGCTGCGGCACTGATAGAAGGCGTAGTTAGGAATGGCCGTCACACCTTCGGGTATTCTGACACCATTCATCTCCACATTGTTCACATAAAATGCCTTTGCACTGGACAGAGGACTGGAGTGCTCATTGCCAAGTGTGACATTACACCAAGCCTCAAGGCTTTCAATATTCACCATGATATTACTACCGCAGTCGATGAAGGCATACTCTCCGATAGAAGTGATGGTCTTGGGGATAGACAAATAGGTGATATCCGCTCTTCCTTCAAATGAGTGTGCTGCAAGAGCCGTCACCTGATAGACTGTACCCTCATTATATACATGTTCAGGGATGAAGACATCCTTCAGATAGTATGCCGCAGACGTTACAGCTACCGTTGTGGGTGATGTCACTGTATAGGTAATACCATCTCTTGCAAACTGCGAATCGCTTGTTCCGTCAGTGATGTTTCTGAAATTATTCCATCCATAAGTGCTCTGATATGCCGACTTCGTGCCTCTGGGAACGGTCAGGGTGGCAGTATCGTAAGTGCAGAACGCACTATAGTCGATGGCAAACGGCGTTCTGATCAATGAAGTAATGTCATTCAGATTGGTGCACCTGTTGAAAGCATTGATCTGAATCTCCGTCACAGTACTCGGAATAGTGATGGCATACAAGCCCGTACATCCTTCGAATGAAGAACCACCGATGGTTTCCAGACCTTCCTGCAGGCTGACCCAATTCAAGCCTGTGCAGTCCTCAAAGGCCGAACTGCCAATGGTCTGAACAGTACCAGGAATATTCAATGACGTGATCATTCGGCACTGGTAGAAAGCGAAGTTGGGGATAGACTGGACACCATAAGGGATAGCGAGGTCTGTTACCCTGTAGCCATTCAGATAGAATGTCTTTGCGCTTGACAATGGACTGGAATGCTCGTTGCCAAATGTAACATTACACCAGGCGCCCAAGTCTGCAATGTTCACCTCAATATTGCTTCCGCAGTCAATGAACGCATACTCACCGATAGAAGTGATAGTGCTCGGGATAGACAGATAAGTGATGTCTGCTCTCCCTTGGAATGACCAGTCACCAAGAGCAGTTACCTGATAATATGTACCATTACTATAGACCGTTTCTGGTATAATAACTCGATGCAGATAGCTGGAAACAGACTTAACTGCTACCGTATTAGGAGAAGTCACGACATAGTTGATGCTGTTTCTTGAGAACTCCGCGCTGCTTGTTCCGTCGTTAATCCTGGTGAAATTATACCAACCTTCTGTATTCCGATAGGCCGTTTTCGTACCACTGGGAACAGTCAAGGTTGCAGTGTCGTATGTGCAGAAGACACTATAATCGATGGGGAAAGGTGACCAGACCAACGAAGTGATGTCATTCAGATTGGTGCATCTGTTGAAAGCATTGATCAAAATCTCCGACACAGTGCTCGGAATGGTGATGGCAGCCAAACCTGTACATCCTTCAAACGCAGAACCGCCAATGGTCTGCAGGCCCTCCGACAGGCTAACCCACGACAGATTCGTACAATCCTCAAAAGCCGAGCTGCCGATGGTCTTTACTGTACTGGAGAAACTTACAGAAGAGATACATCTGCACTGGTAGAAAGTAAAGTTAGAAACGCTCTCGACACCGTAAGGGATATAAAGATCCCAAACCCGAGAGCCATTCACGTATAATCTGTCTGCACTGGACAATGGGCTTGCATGTTCATTGCCCAACGTCGTATTACACCAGGCACTCAGGTCTTCGATATTCACGTCAATGTTATAGCCACAATCGATAAAGGCATATTCACCGATTCTGTTGATACTGCTCGGAATGGACAGATACGTGACGTTCTTACCGTCCTCAAATGCATAATTAGCAATTGAAGTAACCCGATAGTACGAACCATTGTAATAAACCTGTCTTGGAATAACGACTCTCCCACTATAGGCATTATAGCCTCGAGTGACAGACACTTCATCACCTCCATCAAAATTGTAGTAGATGGTCGTACCTTCCGAATTCGACTTCCAGAAATCGTAGGCATAAGCCTTTGCTCCAACCATACTCATGAGCACGGTGAGCAGAACTGTGAGTAAATTTTTCTTCATATTTTTAAATTGTTTTGAGTTAATATTAACGTAATAACGCTACAAAGATAAGTAATATTTCCGAAACCAACATATTTATCTGTGATTATTTTACCCTCAGAATTGAATTATAGCTCGTCGATGTTTCCTGCGTAGAAGTCGCTGTTGCCTCGTTCCTCGTCAGTCATATCCACCTTTGGATGGATGTCGATGGGTTCAAGGTTGAAGCCGAAACGGTTCAGGTTCTGGTTGGTATAGGTGAGTTGTGCGCCAAAGAGACAGATGGCCCACGATATCTGCACCCAAAGCATGAACAACGGCAGGGCTGCAAACGAACCGTAGATGGCATTGTAGCCCGTCACCCAGATCTGCGAGTGGATATAGACAATCTGCAGGATGTGCATCGCCATGCCGGCAAGTATGCCTGGCACGATGGCACACGAGAAGCGGACCTTTGTGTTGGGCATATAGATATAGAGGACGATGAAAAGCAGCGACATCAGCATATAAGAAGAGAAGCTGATGAGCTTATGGATGACTGGTTCCAGAAGGACGAAGTCATCCATCCTGTCGGCCACCGTCTCCATAAAGATGGAAAAACCTGTCGAGACGACAATGATGATGGGGAACAGGAAGAACATGGCCAGATAGTTGGTGAACGAGCGGATGAGAGGGCGCGAGTTGTTCACCTGCCATATCTGGTTAAAGGTCTCCTCGACATTATTGACCAGCATCAGCACGGTATAGAGCATAAAGATCAATCCCACACCGAGGAAGATGCCGCTCTTGGTATGTATCAGATAACTGTTGACGAAACTGACGATCACATCGGCCACCTGCGGCTGAGATGCGAGCACTTCACGGAACCATACCTCTATATACTTGTTATAGCCGAAGCCTCGCGCTATGGCGAACACTACGGCGAGGATTGGCACAATGGCCAGCAGCGTGGAGTAAGTCAGTGCCGACGCCTGTGTCATCACCCGCTTCTTGGTAAAGAAACGGACGGTAAGGTATAGCTTATGATAAATCTTCCGCATTCCTGCCACCGGGTAGTCTATTATTAATTACAAAATTCAATTGCAAAGTTACAAATAATATACGATAACACCAAACAATATGCACTTATTTTTTCATCTTCGCCCTCATGTTCCTCTGGAGAGCAAAACAAGAGGCAAATTGAGAGGGAAACGGGCGATTTTGGATGAAAATGAGAGAGGAAAGGGGGCCAAAGGGAGGGAAAAATGCAAAAAAAGAAAAAAAAGTGCAATAATATTTCGGTATCTCACTGAAAAACAGTAACTTTGCAGTCCGAAATCGAGAATTTCATATTTACACATTATTAATATATATAAGAAAACGACATGACAAAGGCAGAGATCATCAACCAAATCGCCGAGCAGACGGGGGTCGCCAAGAAAGATGTGGCCACGACCGTTGAGGCTTTCATGGAGACCATCCGCATCAGTCTGGCTGAGAACAAGGAGAATGTTTTTCTTCGCGGCTTCGGTACCTTCGGAGTGAAGCACCGCGCCAAGAAGACGGCTCGTAACATCTCAAAGAACACGACGCTTCTGATTGATGCCCGTGACATCCCCTCATTCAAGCCGGCAAAGAGCTTCATCGAAAAGATGATGTAAGCACAGAGGAATACTCGTAAGAATTAATTTTAATAACAAACAATTATGCCAAACGGAAAAAAGAAGAAGGGCCACAAGATGGCTACTCACAAGCGTAAGAAGAGACTGCGCAAGAATCGTCACAAGAGCAAGTAATCGCTTGCTGCGTGAGTTGAAAGGAAATGAAAGGAGTGTGTGTGCTAATCCCAAGGGATAGCAACACACCCTTTCGAATTTTTAAGACAACCAAGTATTATAGTTTACAGTTTATAGTTTACAGTTTACGGTAATGACAAGTGAAGTAATTATTGATGTTCAGCCGAAAGACATCTCGATAGCTCTGCTTGAAGACAAGGAGCTGGTGGAATACCAGCAAGAGCAGCGCACGGTGTCGTTCTCGGTGGGTAACATCTATGTGGCAAAGGTTAAGAAACTGATGCCCGGCTTGAATGCCTGCTTCGTTGATGTCGGCGCTGAACGCGTAGCCTTTCTGCACTATCTTGACTTGGGAAGTCAGTTTTGTTCCTATGAGAAATACCTGAAACAGGTAGTCAGCGACCGCAAGAAGCTCTACCCCATTCAGAAGGCACACATCCAGCCTGAACTCAAGAAAGACGGAAGCATTGCCAACACATTGAAGGTCGGACAGGAGATCCTCGTCCAGATTGTAAAGGAACCCATCAACACCAAAGGCCCGCGACTGACCTGCGAGCTCAGTTTCGCCGGGCGCTATCTGGTATTGATGCCATTCGAAAACAATGTCTCTGTCTCAACGAAGATCAAGCGCAGCGAGGAGCGTAGCCGTCTGAAACAGCTGATTCAGAGTATCAAACCGAAGAATTTCGGCGTCATCGTCCGTACGGTGGCCGAGGGTAAGCGCGCAGCTGAGCTCGATGCAGAGCTAAAAGTGCTGCTCAAGCGCTGGGAAGACACCATCACGAAGGTACAGAAGACCACCGAGCGCCCGAAGCTCTGCTTTGAGGAGGAAAGCAGGGCCGTGGCATTGCTCCGTGACCTCTTCAACCCCACCTACGACGGCATCCACATCAACGACGCTCAGATCTTCGACGAGATCAAGAACTATCTGGAGATCATCGCCCCAGAGAAAAAGGAAATTGTCAAACTCTACAATGGCACAGTACCTATCTTCGACAATTTCAATGTCACCAAACAGCTGAAATCCGGGTTCGGCAAGACCGTCAACTACAAGCACGGTGCTTACCTCATCATCGAGACAACGGAGGCCATGCATGTGGTCGACGTGAACAGCGGCACACGCATCAAGAAGGAGAACGGCCAGGAGGCAAACGCTTTGGAGACAAACCTCGGTGCCGCCGACGAGCTCGCCCGCCAGCTGAGACTGCGCGACATGGGCGGCATCATCATCGTCGACTTCATCGACATGAAACTGCCCGAGGATCGTCAGTTGCTCTACGAGCGGATGTGCAAGAACATGCAGAAGGATCGTGCCAAGCACAACATCCTGCCGCTCTCGAAATTCGGCCTGATGCAGATTACCCGCCAAAGGGTACGTCCGGCCATGAGCGTGAACGTTGAAGAAACCTGCCCCACCTGTTTCGGTAAAGGAACCATCAAGTCGAGTATCCTCTTTACGGATACTTTGGAGAACAAAATTGACAACCTGGTCAACAAGATCGGCATACGCAAGTTCTATCTCCACGTACATCCCTACGTGGCAGCTTACATCAACAAGGGCGTATTCAGCCTCAAGTTGCAATGGCAAATGAAATACGGACTCGGCGTCCGTGTGATTCCCTCCCAGAAATTAGCCTTCCTGCAGTATGAATTCTATGATGAAGACAAGCAGTTCATCGACATGAAGGAAGAGACTGATAATTGAGAATTAAGAGAGGAAACTATGCTGACACTGAAGATCCTGTTCTGGGCATCGTTGATCATCGTGTTCTACACCTACATCGGTTACGGAATACTACTCTATATCATCATTCGGGTGAAACGGCTCTTCTGGGGAAGTCCCCAAAAGGCCGTACTCCCGGCTGACGACGAGTTGCCATCAATGACCCTGATGATCTGTGCCTACAACGAGGAAGACGTGGTGGCAGAGAAGATGGAGAACACGCTGGCACTGGACTATCCGAAAGACAAACTGCGCATCATGTGGGTGACCGACGGCAGCAGCGACCGCACCAATGAACTGCTGAAAGCCTATCCCGAAGTTGATATCGTGTTCAGTCCAGAGCGCAGAGGAAAGACTGCCGCTTTGAAACACGGCCTGAGAGAGCTGAAGACCCGCTATGTTGCCTTTACCGATGCCAATACGATGATCAATGCTGGTGCGCTGCGGGAGATTGCACGTCTGTTCACTGACCCTACCGTGGGCTGCGTCTCTGGCGAGAAACGCGTCGCTGCCAGAAAGGCAGGCGAGATGGCTGCCGAAGGCGAAGGACTCTATTGGAAATACGAGAGCACTTTGAAGCGCTGGGACAACGAGCTCTACTCTACCATGGGTGCTGCCGGCGAGCTATATGCTATGGATCCGAAGCTCTGCCGTGAGGTGCCTGATGAAGCCCTGCTCGACGATTTCATGATGTCAATGTATGTGGTACAGGCCGGAAAGCGCATTGCCTATACTCCCGACGCCTATGCTCAGGAATACGGTTCTGCCAACATCTTTGAGGAATCGAAGCGCAAACGCCGTATAGCCGCCGGAGGACTCCAGAGCATCTGGTGGCTCCGATCCATGCTCAACCCCTTCCATCAACCGCTGGTCACCTTCCAATATGTCAGCCATCGTGTGCTTCGTTGGAGTATCACCCCCATTGCAATGGTCCTGCTGCTGCTCGCAAACATCGCCCTTGTCGTCATGGGAGCAGGCAACTTCTATACGGTGATACTCATCCTGCAGATTCTTTTCTATCTGATGGCGTTGGCAGGATGGCTTTTGAACCGCTATGGATACAAGAACAAGCTCCTTTACACAGCCTACTATTTCATATTCATGAATTTTAACGTATTCCGCGGAATGGCCTATTTAAGGACTCATGGGAAGAGCGGAGCATGGGAAAAAGCGAAAAGGAGTTGAAATAATTCGTTTATTTCATTGCTGTTTCAAAAATTATTTGTACCTTTGCAGGGTCTATGTGTAGTTTTTTACAGAAATGGATAAAGACGAGAGAGAGATACTATTACAGAAATTTGCCGACGCGAACAGAAAGCTTCTATTAGCCAACGAACAGCTCGCGATTGCAAACAAAAAACTCAAGGAATACGAGGAGAAGGCTCAAAAGGCTGAAAAAGCCAGCAAGATGAAGTCACTTTTCCTCGCCAACATGAGCCATGAAATACGCACTCCTCTCAACGCCATCGAGGGTTTCTCGAGAGTCATCGTCGAGACTGACTCCCAGGAAGAGCGTCTGAAATACTACGAAATCATTGAAAGCAACAACAACCGTCTGCTGAACCTCGTCAATGAAATTCTCGACCTGTCGCGTGTTGAGTCAGGTGAGATTGTCGTCAAGAAGAATCCAACAGACCTGAACGAACTGTTAGCAAGCATCCGCAACCTGTTTAAGTTCCGCTGTCCAGACACTGTGAAACTGGAGTGGAAAGAACCTACAATGGGTGTCACGATGAATACCGATGCCAACCGTCTCATACAAGTCTTCTCCAACCTGATCAGTAATGCCCTAAAGCATACCCTTGAGGGGCAGATTGCCTATGGATACAAGGTTATCAACGACGGACAGTCTATCGAGATGTTCGTGAGGGATACTGGTACCGGCATCGCCAAAGAGGATCTCGAGCATATCTTCGAGACCTATGTTTCCCGCGATGCGGAGAGGGGCCAGAACGGCTACGGATTGGGATTGCCGTTATGTAAGATCATCGTCGAGAAGCTCGGCGGTGAGATAAAAGTGGAATCAGTGGTCGGAAAGGGTTCCACCTTCACTTTCACCCTGCCCTTCGAAGGCAGTATCGGTGGCATGGAACAGGGAAAGACAACCACGACATCCAGCGTACGGACGACCATTCGTATCAGTGGCCGCGTCGATGACCTGAACGCGAAGAAGATTCTTGTAGCAGAAGACGAGGACCATAACTATGAATTGGTGAAGATCGTCCTGCAGAAGCGCTATAAACTGATGCGGGCCCATAATGGCATCGAAGCTGTCACGATCAACGAGGACGAGAAGCCGGACCTGATACTCATGGACATCCGCATGCCGTCGATGAACGGCCTTGATGCCACACGCATCATCAAGGAGGTTTCCAACACGCCAGTGATTGCCCTGAGTGCCTATGCCTTCGAGGAGAATATCCGCAAGGCCAAAGAAGCTGGTTGTGACGACTTCTTGGCGAAGCCATTCAAGGTAGAGAACCTCATCGAGATCGTCAAGAAATACTTAGGAGAAGAATTTTAATCACAAACTACAGAACACTATCAGCCATATGGGAAAACTTGCCGTACAGAAATATTTTTCGTTCATGATGCTCATCATCTCCTTCGTGTTGATGATATTCACGTTCGTCGGACTCTATGGCGGCACAGTACCACCAGCCGGCAATACGGCCAGGGCCATGCTGGTCTATGCACTGCCCTTGCTCATTGCAGGTAATGTCATCTTTCTCGTCTACTGGCTTATCAGACTGCGTTTCCATTGGGCTCTCATGCCTTTCATCACCCTGCTCTGCTGTATTCCCTACATCGGCACCCTCTTTCAGTTCGGGGCTATCGACGAGAATGCCGATGTGAAGCCAGGCATCAAGATCGCCACCTATAATGTCGCACGTTTCTCCGGTGAGACCACGGGGTTCATTGCTTTGGACATCCTCTCAGAGATGAAACGCCAGAAGGTTGATGTCGTTTGCTTCCAGGAGTATAATGACTACAGCGGCGACAAAAAGAACTCCGAGTCCTACAAGGACTACTTCCCCTACTCCGCCTTCGGCAATAACGATATGGTCATCTATAGCCGCTATCCGATTGTCAACATGAAGAACATCGACTTCGACCAGACGAACAACAGTGCCATGTGGGTGGAGATTAACTTCAACGACAAATTCTACCGTATCTATAATGCCCACATGGAGACGACGGGCATCAACAGTGCTCTGCATCAGGCTGCGAAAATGGCCAAGAATGGTGTTGAGGTACAGGGCAGCGGCCTCGTCAATGCCATCTACGGTGGTTACACGATAGGCATGATAGCCCGTTCTGGTCAGGCCAACATGCTGGCGATGGATATGATGGAGTCGAAAGCACCCATCATTGTCTGCGGTGACTTCAACGACGTACCCTATTCCTATGTCTACAACACCATGCTTGGCGACAAAATCGATGGTTTCAAGGAGTGCGGCAGCGGATTCATGTACACCTATCGTGGCAACAAGAAGGTCCGCATCGACTACATCTTCCACGACAAGGAGCTCAAGGGGTTATCTTATTACAAAAAGGAGTTAAGCTATTCCGACCACTATCCTGTCTTCATGCGCATCGCCACGACAGAATAAGACACAAAAAAGAATCCCGCCATTGAGCGGGATTCTTTTTTTTATACAATCTTGAAGCGGACCCGGAACGATCGTTCATGTTCGTCCCAATTCGTACCCAGCATCTCAAAACGGCCTATCTGCGACGTACTTCTCACATGCTTGCCGATACACGGGCAGACATCGTAATCACCAATACGCACCAGACGAATCGTATCAGAGGCATCATCGGGCAGACGGTCGAGCGAAATGGCACTCTCTGCCTCCAGTCCCCCCTCCTGCAGTCTTTCCTCCAGCTCGTCGCGGGTGACGAACTCGAAAGTGATGGGCAAATCCTCATTAATCAGTTCGCCCATCCTGCGCTCAATCTCCTTCTCCTCCTGTCTGGTGGGCTTATGGTCGAGACGGAAACTCATCTTGCTCTTCTTCCGCTCTATATGAGCATTGAACGAACGCTCACAGCCGAAGATCCTGATCATCGTCTGGTTCAACAGATGCTCTGCCGTATGTGCCGGTGGGAACTCTTCCTTATTATGCTCGTTCAGAATATAATCTGCCATAACGTATAGTATTTTTCAAGCCTTGAACTTCAGGATGACGGCACCCAAGGGCTCCAGATCGACGGAGACGTAGCAGTCGCGATACAACTGACGCTTAATCTCCTTACCTGTCAACAGATCGACGGCTGTGACATTCTTGCGCTCTTTGAGCTTCAGGTAGTCGAAGGCGTGGGCAGGGATGGTGACATCCATTGTGGAGGGCAGGTCGTCGAAGTTGACCACGACGAGCAGCACCTCGCTACCGGCCTTGCGAAGGAAGGCATACTGACGATGATAGTCGCCATTCACATACATCAGATCGAAGGATACGCCATTAGTGACAGCTTTCTCTGTGCGGGCTATCGTCAACACCTTATTATATATAGTAGCGAGCGCCTTCTCGTCCTTCGTCAGTTTTCGACTGGCAGCACGCGTCAAGGTGTCGATGTTCCAATAGTCGAAAATCGTAGTCCGACCATCGTGGCCGCTGAAACCTTCCTGATCCATACCCCGCTCACCATACTCCTGACCTGCATAAATCATCAGCGGGTTCTGCTGTAGCAGGGCTGAGACCACGAGACCTGGCACACCCTTGCGAGCGTCGCCTGCAAAGAAACTGCTGGCAATGCGCTGTTCGTCGTGGTTCTCGAGGAAATAGAGCATGTGATCGCGGATATCGTCCGTCTGCTGCCAAGCTGAGGTGATGGCCTGCACAGACTGGTTGCCACGAATCACCTCGCGCAGGGTGTCGTACATGCCGACCTTGTCGTAGAGGTAGTCGAAGCCTGCACCCAGATAGTGGCGATACTCAGCAGGATTATAGACCTCACCAATGAAGATGATGTCAGGATGAATGAACTTCACCTTATCGGTAGCCCAATGCCAGAACTCAGCAGGCACCATCTCTGCCATATCACAACGAAAGCCGTCGATGCCTTGCCTGGCCCAGAAGAGCAGAATGTCGGTCATCTTGCTCCACGTGTCAGGGATTGGGTTGAAGTGGCCGACCCTACCTGCATAGTAGTCAACACCATAGTTCAGCTTCACCGTCTCATACCAGTCGTTCATGCCTGGCGCATTGTGGAAACAGTCGTTGCCGGTGGCCTTGGCAGGTTCTTCTATATAAGGTTCCTGCTCACCGTGATAGAGGTCGAAGTAAGGCGTGAAGCGCTCTCCGGGACAATAGTAGAAATTGTTCTGAGGGTCGAAGCCTTTCGATGGATTGTCACCCTCGCCCAAATCCTTGACACCCTCAGGCTTACAGACGGAGTGATACTGACGGGCCACATGATTAGGCACGAAGTCGATAATCACCTTCATGCCGGCCTTATGCGTCCGCTCTACGAGTTGCTTGAACTCCAGCATACGCTGATTCACGTCGACAGCCAGATCAGGGTCGATGTCATAATAATCAGTGATGGCGTAAGGTGAACCAGCCTTGCCCTTGACGATGGCAGGATGCTGACGGGGAATGCCGTAGGCTGAATAGTCTGTCTGCGATGCGTGGCGGATGACACCTGTGTACCAAATATGGCTCACGCCCATTTCCCTGATTTTCTTCAGGGTCGTGGGCGTGAAGTCGTTCAGTTTCCCGCAGCCGTTCTCGTCGAGCGTTCCACCTTCCTTCCTCGTCGTATTCCTATTGCCATACAAACGAGTAAAGACTTGATAAAGTACTATTTTTTCTTTCATTCGATTCCGTGGGCGGAGACTTCTTTGTTGATCTTGACGATCATGCCCTGCAGAGCCTTGCCAGGACCACACTCTGTGAAGTCGTCGGCTCCATCGGCAATCATATTCTGAACACTCTGTGTCCAGCGTACAGAGCTGGTAAGCTGAGCAATCAGGTTGGCCTTGATCTCAGCAGGATCAGTGTGAGGCTTTGCATCAACATTCTGATAGACAGGGCATTTGGGAGTTTTGATCTCCGTCTGCTCGATGGCAGCCTGAAGCTCGTCCTTGGCGGGCTGCATCAGCGGAGAGTGGAAAGCACCACCCACCTTCAGCACCAGCGCGCGCTTGGCACCAGCAGCCTTCAGCTGCTCACAAGCCTCCTCGATAGCTTCCACGTTACCAGAGATAACCAGCTGTCCAGGACAGTTATAGTTGGCAGGAACGACCACGCCCTTACCCATCTTGCTGACCTCAGCACAAACCTCCTCGACCTTCTCGTCGGGCAGGGCGATAATGGCAGCCATCGTAGAGGGCTGGGCCTCACAGGCCTTCTGCATCGCCATAGCACGGGCATAGACCAGTTTCAGACCGTCCTCGAAACTCAGGGCACCTGCTGCCGTCAGGGCAGAGAACTCTCCCAAAGAGTGTCCAGCCGTCATTTTCGGGTCGAAGGCGTCGCCCATACAGAGGGCAGAGATAACACTGTGGAGGAAAACGGCAGGCTGGGTGACCTTCGTCTGCTTCAGTTCCTCGTCTGTTCCCTCGAACATGATGTCGGTAATACGGTATCCAAGAATGTCGTTGGCTTTCTCGAAAAGTTCCTTGGCAAGGGCATTATTCTCATAAAGATCCTTACCCATGCCTACAAACTGAGCTCCCTGTCCGGGAAATACAAATGCTTTCATTTCTATTATAAACTATAAACTTTAAACTATAAACGATTTTTGTACTTTCGGGCTGCAAAATTACGATAAAAATCTGAAAAAAGCGCCTCGATGATTAATTTTTTGCCTAAAGTAGTGCGATTATCGAAAATTTTGTGTAAGTTTGCACATCAGAAAGAGAGTGATTGAGATAAAATGAAACTTATAGTCATCACTAAACCCACGTTTTTCGTGGAAGAAGATAAGATTCTGGCCGACCTCTTCGAAGAGGGATTGGAGAATCTGCACCTGGACAAGCCAGGCGCCTCGCCGATGTACTCAGAAAGGCTACTGACACTGCTGGGGGAGGACTATTGTAACAAGATTACCGTCCACGGGCATTTCTACCTGAAAGAGGAGTTCCGTCTGCGTGGCATCCACATTGACGATGCCTACACAGAGCCACCCGTAGGCTACAAAGGGAATATCTCGCGCACCTGCCATGCCATCAGCGAACTGAAAGAGGCGAAGAAACATTCAAACTATGTGTTCCTGCACTGCATCCACGATAGCCAGACGCACTCCGAGGAGAAATCATCGTTCACCTACGAAGAGTTGAAAGAGGCCTCGCGACAGGGGCTGATTGATAAGAAAGTGTTCGCCTTAGGAGGTATGAACCTCGACAATGTAAAGGAGGCCAAGGACTTAGGCTTCGGCGGTGTAGTGATTTGCGGTGACCTGTGGAACCGCTTCAACATTCACAACGAGATCGACTACAAGGAACTGCTCAACCGCTTCGTGCGGCTGCGCAAAACGGTGGAGTGATTTAGAGGTGAAAAGTTAGAGGTTAGAGGTGAGAATTAAGAATCAAGAGATAAAGCAATGAGTGAAAGAAACTCCTACATGGTATTCTCGGGCACTGCCACGAGATACCTGGCAGAAAGAATCTGCCAAAGTTTGGGTTGCCAGTTAGGGCAATTACTAATTACCAAATTCTCCGACGGAGAGTTTGCGGTCTCATACGAGGAGAGCATCCGCGGACGTGACGTTTTCCTGGTACAGAGCACCTTCCCCAACAGCGACAACCTCATGGAACTGCTGCTGATGATCGATGCCGCCAAGCGTGCATCGGCTCGTACCATCAATGCTGTCATCCCCTACTTCGGATGGGCTCGTCAGGACCGTAAGGACAAACCACGCGTCAGCATCGGCGCTAAGCTCGTGGCCGACCTGTTGAGTGTGGCAGGCGTGAACCGTGTCATCACCATGGATCTGCACGCAGACCAGATCCAGGGATTCTTCGACGTGCCCGTAGATCATCTCTATGCTTCGGGCGTCATCCTACCCTACCTGCAGAGTCTGCACCTCGACGACATGGTCATCGCCTCACCCGACGTAGGCGGTTCGAAGCGTGCCAATACCTATGCCAAATACCTGGGATGTCCATTGGTGCTCTGCAATAAGACCCGTGCCCGTGCCAATGTGGTGGCCACGATGCAGATCATCGGCGAGGTGGAAGGAAAGAATGTGATTATCATCGACGATATGGTCGACACAGCAGGCACCATCACCAAGGCTGCCGACCTGATGAAGGCCAACGGTGCAAAGACGGTACGAGCCTGTGCCTCGCACTGTGTGATGAGTGGACCTGCCAGTGACCGTGTACAAGAGTCGGCCCTGGAAGAGATTGTCTTCACAGACTCCATCCCCTATACCCAACGCTGTGCCAAGGTGAAGCAGCTCTCTGTAGCTGAGACCTTCGCTGAGGCTATCCGACGTGTCATCAACAACCAGAGCATCAGCGACCTATATATCATCTGATCTCGCATGCGCACCAAGACCATCCTTGGACTGACAGTTGCAGGCTTCGTAGGGCTCTCCTGTCAGTCCAATTCATATCAGATCGACGGTTTTGCACGGGACTGCAGAGAGGGTGACACCATCTGCATGCTTTACGGGAGTGACGGGCCTGCCGTCATCACTCAAGTAGAGAACGGAAAATTCATGTTTGTCGGAGAGACAGACACGATGGCCGTCTGCCGCATCTTTCCGAAGGAAACACCCGAACGTAGTGTCACCATCTTCCTGGAGCCAGGACAGACCACCGTGGAATTGTCATCACAACCTGCAGGCAATCGTGTCTCGGGCACCAGGATCAATAACGAGTGGCAGTTGCTGAACGATTCAGTCAGACGACTCGGACAGGAGGCTGTCAGGACGGTCATCCTGCCTGTGGCTGACAGTGCAATCCAACTACAACGGGTCAAGAGGGTTGACAGTCTGCACCGCCGGATGTCAGCGTGCATTCTCAACACAGCCCGCAGAAACAGCGATAATCCCCTAGGGCAATACATCAACCGGAATTATCAAGCGCCTGAGTTCAAATGACCCCAGGCGCTTTGCTTAATGATTTCTGTCTCTTATCGGACGATTAGCCGTTGAATGCTGGCAGCTCCAACCACTTGATATAGCAGAAGTCCTGACGATGAGGCAGATTCTTGTTCTTCGGATACATACGAACAGCACTCTTGTACTGGCCGAACTGTTTCGGACTCAACTCTGCCTCGAAGGTGTAGTTGTTGCCTTCGTGACCTATCATCTTCAACGGTTCTACTGAGAATACTTTCTCCTCGCCATCCTTGTCGAGAAGCACATTTACCTTCTCCAAACCGACGGCATCGTCGAGACCCTGCTCGTTGATGACATACTTCAGGGTGTACTTACTGCCAGCCTCAGCACCTGTTGCAGGGAAGTCCCATTCACAGCTGACCACGTTAATGGCATCCCAACGCTCGGCCACAGCTTCCTTCCACTGGGCGAGATCCTTGGCCAGACGGTTGTTGTCCTTGGAGATCTCCTTGAAGCGCTTGGCCTCCTTGTTGTAGAACTTTTCATAGTAGTCGTCGAGCTGACGCTTCATCGTATAGTGAGGTGCAATCTGGGCAATCGAGTTCTTGATGACCTTGACCCAACCCTTAGAGATGCCTTTCTTATCCTTATTATAATAAAGAGGTACGATCTCGTTCTCCAACAGGCTATAGATGGTTGCAGCATCGAGCTGATCCTGATAGCCCTGGTTCTGGTAGGTACGCTTCTCGGTGAGAGCCCATCCGGCACCCTCACGATAGCCCTCCAGCCACCAGCCATCCTTGACGGAGAGGTTCACGACACCGTTCATCTCAGCCTTCTCACCAGAGGTACCGGAGGCCTCCAATGGACGTGTCGGGGTGTTCATCCAGATATCAACACCTGATACCAGACGACGGGCCAGCAGGAAGTCGTAGTCCTCGAGGAAGATGATCTTGCCGAGGAACTCAGGGCGCTGCGAGATCTCAAAGATCTTCTTGATGAGGCCCTGACCAGCACCATCGGCTGGGTGAGCCTTACCTGCGAAGAGGAAGATGACGGGATGCTCAGGATCGTTCACAATCTTGCTGAGACGCTCCAGGTCGGTGAACAACAGGTGAGCACGCTTATAAGTAGCAAAACGACGGCAGAAGCCGATGACCAAGGCATTGGGGTTGAAACGCTCCAACAGCTTGACCACACGTGAAGGATCACCCTGGTTCTTAAGCCACGTCTCACGGAACTGCTCCTTGATATAATCGAAGAGCTTATTCTTCAGGACCATACGAGTCTCCCAGATCTCCTCGTCGGGACAGTTATAGATGCCATGCCAGATCTCCTCATTCGACTGATCGCTTATGTGCTTCTCATCGAAGTACTTGGCATAGACCTTGCGCCACTCGGTAGCACACCAGGTGGGGAAATGCACACCGTTGGTCACATAACCCACGTGGTTCTCCTCAGGATAGTAACCGTTCCAGATGGGAGCGAACATCTTCTGAGACACCCAGCCGTGAAGCATTGAGACGCCATTGACCTCCTGACAGGTGTTGCAGGCGAAGGTCGACATACAGAACTTTTCACCATGATCATCTGGATTGGTACGACCCATACCGATGAACTCATCCCAAGAGATACCAAGCTTGGCGGGATAGCCACCCATGTACTTACCAAACAGGCCCTCATCGAAGTAGTCATGTCCAGCAGGTACCGGGGTATGAACAGTATAGAGTGAAGATGCGCGCACCAGCTCCAGAGCCTGGTTAAATGTCAGTCCTTCCTCATCGATATAGTCACACAGACGCTGAAGGTTGCAGAGGGCTGCATGACCCTCATTGCAGTGATAGATATCCTTCTTGATGCCGAGTTTCTTCAGCAGCAGCATACCACCGATACCGAGCAGGATCTCCTGCTTCAGACGATTCTCCCAGTCACCGCCATAAAGAGCATGGGTAATGGGTTTGTCGAAGTCAGAGTTCATTTCATTGTCAGTATCAAGCAGATACAGCTTCACACGACCAACGTTCACACGCCAGACATAGGCATGAACCTGATAGTTGGTATAAGGCACATCGACCACCAACGGATTACCGTCCTTGTCGAGCTGACGCTCGATGGGCAGGCTGCCGAAGTTCTGAGTCTCGTAGTTGGCAATCTGCTGACCATCCATCGACAGGCTCTGTGTGAAATAGCCGAAACGATAGAGGAAGCCGACAGCACACATATCGACGTTGGAGTCGGAAGCCTCCTTCACATAGTCACCGGCCAGCATTCCCAGACCACCAGAGTAGATCTTCAAGGCAGAATGGATACCATACTCCATGCAGAAGTAGGCCACTGACGGACGCTTAGAGTCGGGCTTGACGTCCATATACTTACGGAACATGTCATAAACGTTCTTGATGCGCTTCATCAGCGCCTTATCCTTCAGAATCTCTTCCTTACGCTCATAGTTAAGACGTTCCAGCAGCATCACTGGATTGTGCTTCACCTCATGATAAATCTCAGGGTCGAGGTCACGGAACAGGTCGCGGGCCTCATAGTTCCACACCCACCACATGTTGTGGGCAATCTCGTCCAAACACTTCAGTTCCTCAGGAAGACTGGACTTGACGGTCAATTCCTTCCACTGGGGAGCATTTGCATAATCTGCTTTAATTTTCATAATTCTCTCTATTTGAACTGTTATTGATATTTCTACTGATTAAAGAGACTTCTGACGTTCCTCCGCCTTACGAAGGGCGATATCGTAAGCCTCATAGTAGTATTTGATAAATTCGCTCCATAGCGCCTTCTTCGACAGGTCACCGGCATTCTTACGACAGGCATCCACCTGTTTCTTCGTCATAGTCGAGAAGGCGGCCACCGTGTCTTTGATATTATCTGCCACCTCAGAATAGTTGTAGTCTGTACGGTGGATCACCTTCACACCATCGGTTATCTGGCCCTCATGGCCAAACACCGTGTTAGCCCAGAGGCCGAAACCTGCAAGGTCTGTCGTAATACAGGGTACCTTGAAGGCAATGGCCTCCAGCGGGGTATATCCCCAAGGCTCGTAATACGACGGATAGATACAGAGGTCGTTACCCAGCACGACGTCATAGTAGGTCATGTTCACGATACCGTCATTCCCATCGAGATAACAAGGCAGGAAGATCACTTTCACCTTTTCATCCTGACGGTTATGCATATCGTAGTATTTCATCATACCCAGCACGTTGTCGTGGCTCATATTATGGAGCCAATGCGTTACTTGGGGCACATCGAGCGGCGTATCGTATTTCTTACCACTCAGAAGTCTCTCCTGTAAGTCCTTACGGGGTTCTCCTACCCATCCTGGCACCTCGATGAAGGCGACCACTTTCTTCTTCAGGTCACGGTCACGAAGCAGACGGTTCATGGCCTCTACGAACACGTCGATACCCTTGTTGCGGAACTCGTAGCGACCTGAGGTCGAGACAAGCAGCGTGTCATCGTCCAAATTCTCACCCAACAAGGCATTGGCAATCTCCAACATCTTCTTACGGGCCAGTTTGCGCTTACGGGTAAACTGAGCTGCGCTGGGAACGAAACTATCGTCGAAACCATTAGGCAGTACGACGTCAACGGGTTTGTCGAGCAACTCCACACACTCCTTGGCTGTGATGTCGCTCACAGTCGTGAAGCAGTCTACATGCAGGGCGGTCTGTTTTTCGATGGAGTGTTTCGACTGCATATTCAACTCACCAGCCATCTGATCACCATTATAGGCAAAGAGATAATCATAGAGGGGTTTCATGTTGCCGGCAATAGAACGGCCTATGCTGGTGGCATGGGTCGTGAAGACAGTACCAATCTGTGGTAACTTATTGTTGACATAAAGGGCACCAAGACCGCACATCCACTCGTTGGCATGGTAGATGATTTTTAGAGGTAAGTGGTGAGAAGTGAGAGGTGAGAGGTTGTAGTTGTAGAAACTCTCCACAACCAAGGCGGCGGCATACGAGAACATCGAGGCCTCGTCATAGTCGCCATAGGCATGCAGGGAATCTACACCGTAGTTTTCCCACAGCCAACCATAAATCTCATTCTTCTGTTCAAAATAGGGATTGAAGTCCACCAGGATGGCTATAGGCTCACCAGGTACCGTCCAGCGCCCTACCCTTACAAGAAGACCCTGCTTCTTAGCCTCACTCTGCCAGTCGGCAAAGAGTGACTGATCCTCTTTGAAATAAGGACTCTCACTTTCTTTCCAGAAATCAGGACCAATGAAAATGATCTTATCCTGAAGTACCTCCTGTAGGGTCTTGGCTCGCGTCGAAAGGACTGTATAGATTCCCCCTACTTTGTTGCAGACTTCCCAACTTGACTCGAAGATGTAGTCTGGCATTAACTGCTTTTTTGCCATCGTTTCAATTATAATTGTCTGCAAAGTTACTTAAATTATTCTAAAATCAACAAATTATTAACCACTTTTTTAGATAATTCAATTAAATAATGATATAGATTAGTAACTTTGCCATCAAATAAGAACATGTCTCTATATGAAGAAGACCATTGCCACCATGCTGTTATTGCTATCTCTTCTCCAAGCCAACGCCCAAGAGAAGAGCGGGCCTTTTCGCGCGTACCTTTTTAATAAAGAGTATAACGTATTCCTTAAGATCGATTTCTATAAACAGGATATTACCGTTCCCGGGCAGGATCTCTATGGTGAACTCCCTGGCTACCTGTCCAAAAGGAGCAACACCTTCTGCTGGCTGATCACCTCCGTCGATGTGAAGGGAAACACCGCCACTCTACAGATGATCAATGATTACGGCAGCGAAGACCTGACAGCCACCCTCACGGCAAAGAGCGACTCCATCTTCGTGCTGAAGCAGATTGACGGCGGAACACTGAAAGTGCCTAACAACGGCAAATGGCAAAAGCTGCCAAAGACCATGGAACTGAAACGGCAATAGCTATTCTGTGGTTTAATAGTCGGAATAGTCGCCCCCACCGTCATAATAGTCGAGGTCGGCATTGCCCTCGAAATTCACGATATCATCATCCGTTGACTCTTTCACCAGGTCATCCTCAGGATAACCCTGATAGCCTTTGATGGGCGTACCCTGTGCTTCCTCTGGGAAGCCAACCGTATCTACCACTTCCGTCTTAGGTTCTTTCACCTTCGGAATCATTTCCATATCGCGAACTTCCTCACGATCATTATTCTGCCCTCCAGCCTGACCGTTACATGAGGCAGCAGTCAGTATCGTCAGCAGGAACATCGGCAAAAAACAACTCTTTCTCATTTTACCCTCTCTATTAGCCCCTTGTCTTTTTCCAATAGATCACTCCGCCGATAATCATCAGCGCCACAACTGCAATAATATCCAACGTACCCATAGTCTCGCCAATTTATTGATTAAAATCCACATGCAAAGTTACACAATTATTCTGAAACCACCTAATCCTTTCACACCTTTTATACAAAACAAAAAAAATAGGAGCCGCTTTCGCGACTCCTATCTCATAAAAGAAGGCGGCCTCCTACTCTCCCACATTGCATTGCAGTACCATCGGCGCAGGCGGGCTTAACTTCTCTGTTCGGAATGGGAAGAGGTGGGACCCCGCTGCAATAACCACCTGATAAGGGGTT
>JAEEGH010011023.1_pt1 | contig 20596 bp, 16 predicted proteins | sample 9134181 | NCBI WGS metagenome assembly JAEEGH01 (sample SAMN16246544, study PRJNA631951) | gut metagenome | biome: gut microbiome; feature: rumen; material: DP-attached | host: Bos | place: Iran: Karaj | collected 2018-10
GCGGATCGACGGCACGGTGAGCGGTGTGGGGTCTCTGAAGTACGCAGGGCATCCGAAGGTGAAGAACACGCATCGGAGTGGCGTAGGAGGAATCTCAGAAGAATAAAACAAAGAGGATGTGCACATCCTCTTATTCATTACTTGTGATTCCAAGATAACATTAGGTTTAAAATCGAAGACCTCCCCGGGTGCGCTGTTCTTACGGGAAGCGTGGGAGGTCATATTGGTTGCAAAGATACGACTTTTTTCTGAACAAACAAACTTTTTCGAGATTATTTTCAATAAAACCTGAAAAAATAGTTGCGAGGACAGGTATCTGGGTATACCCAAGCATCTATCCCCGTGACTAATTTGAAATGAAGATTGTATTATATGCTTTGGGCTCGCATCACTGCGAGCCCAAAGCAATTACAAACTAATTTATAACCCAATAACTAAAAACCAATATGAAAAAGAAAACTTACTCTAACTAACTTATGCGTGAATCTTAAATCTGATGCAAAGTTACACCATATTTCGCCCCATTACAAACTTTCTCGCATTTATTTCTCCAACTTGTAGCGACAAATACTTCCACAGGCGACAAATCGCGCCAACTCCCTCAAAAGTTGACCTATCAAGACGAATATTTTATCTTTTTTCTCAAAATCTTCCTTAGTTTCAAAATTAATCACTATCTTTGCACCTACATATTATAATAGAACCAAGAAATTATTGCTACATATCCTATGAAGACAGATAAACAAATGGCTGCAGCTGCAGCGGATTTTGCTAAACGTTGGGAAGGCAAAGGCTATGAAAGGGGACAAAGTCAGTTGTTTTGGGCTGACTTGCTGACAACAGTGTATGGCGTAGAAAATCTTCCTGAGTTTCTCCGCTATGAAGAACAAGTAGCCTCGATGGTGGACTCCACGAACTTCATAGATGTGCATATCCCATCGACCAAAGTACTCATCGAACAGAAATCCATCAATATCGACCTTCGCAAACCTATCAAAAGGGGTGACGGCTATATCACTCCATTCCTACAGGCAAAGCTATACATAGTAAATATGCCCCAAAGTGAGCATCCCAAATGGGTTGTGACTTGCAATTTCAAGTCGTTCTTGGTTTACGATATGAATCAGCCTAACAGTGAGCCGGAAGAAATACTCTTGAAGGACTTGGGAACAGAGTACTACCGCCTGAAGTTCCTCGTCGACGAGAAAAGCGAACACATCAGCAAGGAAATGGAAGTTTCGATGAAGGCAGGTGTGATCGTTGGTCAGATTTACGAGGCATTACTGAAGCAATATGACGACAACTCTCCTGAGGCCCTGCGCTGGCTCAACATCCTTTGCGTCCGTATCGTGTTCTGTCTTTATGCAGAAGATGCCGGGGTGTTCTCCAGAGATCAGTTTCACGACTATCTTGTAAGCTATGAAACGAAAGACTTACGTAATGCTCTTATCCGTCTGTTTGAGGTGCTTAACACCCCAATAGAAAAGCGAAGTCGCTATCTAATGGATGACCTGAAAGCATTCCCATATACGAACGGCGGCCTTTTCGAGGAACAGATAGAAATACCACAGTTTACTGATGAATTGCGCGAGGTTTTGCTGCACAATGCAAGCCTTGACTTTGACTGGAGCAAAATCTCTCCGACAATCTTCGGTGCCGTATTTGAGAGTACGCTGAATCCTGAGACGCGCCGCAGCGGTGGCATGCACTACACCAGCATTGAGAACATCCATAAGGTGATAGATCCGCTCTTCCTGAATGATCTGCGTAAGGAATATGACGCGATATTAGAAGAGAAAGTAGAGAAGCAGAGAGTGAAGCAGCTGAATGCTTTTCAAGAGAAACTTGCATCTCTGACTTTCCTCGACCCCGCCTGTGGAAGTGGTAATTTCCTCACAGAGACTTATCTATCACTGCGTCGTTTGGAAAATGATGTCATCCGCGCAAAATATCATGGTCAGACGATGATGGGAGCATTTATGAATCCCATCAAGGTGAGCATACAGCAATTCTACGGCATCGAGATCAACGACTTCGCAGTTACCGTTGCCACCACCGCCCTTTGGATTTCAGAGGCTCAGATGTTGGCTGAGACGGAGCGCATCGTGCAACAGGACATCGACTTCCTGCCCCTGAAGCCCTACCATAACATCCGCGAGGGTAATGCACTAAGGATGGACTGGAATGTGATAGAACTGCCCAATGACATTCCTACAATTCATATTAAGAATGCTCATCTTATCTACGAGGAAGAAGCAAACTGGAAAGTCGGCGAACCTGTGATTGACCTCAATGAAGCAAACTTGATTGTTGGCGATTATCAGCGTGGATTCAAGTCAAACACGAAGAGATACGAGATCCATTATGACTATATCATAGGCAATCCTCCGTTTGTGGGAGCCCGACAGATGTCAGAGCCTCAAAAACAAGACATGATACATGTGTTTGGGGCGAAATGGAAAAATGTGGGTAATATGGACTATGTTTGCTGTTGGTATATGCGGGCTGTTAATCTCATGAATCATAACAGAAATACTCGTGCTGCTTTTGTTTCTACTAATAGTATCTGTCAGGGTGAACAGGTTGCATCGCTATGGAAGCCATTATTTAATTTGGGCATCCATATTGACTTCGCTCATCGGACTTTCCGATGGGATAGTGAGGCATCTTTTAAAGCCCACGTCCACTGTGTTATTGTTGGACTCTCTTTTGTGGACACACAAAGAAGATATATTTTTGATAATGACCAGAAGAAACAGGTAAATCATATTAATGCGTACCTGACAGAAGGTCCCGACGTTTTCATTGACAAACGTAATAACCCGCTATGCAATGTTTCATCAATGAACTATGGTAGCTTTGCTCTTGATGATGGCAATTTTACAATTAATAGTACTGAATATGAAGATTTATTAAGGCGTGATCCTTCAATAAAACAATTCCTTCGTCCATTTATTGGTGCTCAGGAAATGCTGCATGCAATACCACGGTGGTGTGTCTGGCTGAAAGATGTTCCGTTGAATCTCTATGCAAAGAATACTATTATTAGAGAGAAAGTCGAGCGCGTTCAGCAATGGAGAGCATCGAGTAGTCGAAAAAATACTGTTATGTTAGCTGATACACCGATGCTTTTTGCCGAAATACGACAGCCTAACACAAAATATCTCGCTGTGCCAACTGTCTGTTCAGAGAAACGACGCTATATCCCTATGATGTATCTCACTCCAGAGACAATAGCATCTAATCAGGTCTATATTGTACCGGAGGCAACACTATATCATTTGGGAGTATTGATGTCTAACGTGCATATGGCATGGATGCGTATCGTTTGCGGTAGGCTTAAATCAGATTATCGTTACTCTAATAGTGTTGTCTATAATAATTTCCCTTGGCCTAGTCCAACAGAAGAACAGCGGCAGAGAATTGAGCAAACAGCTCAGGGTATCATTTCTGCGAGAGAGAATAACCCAGGCGTATGCCTTGCTGATCTATATGATCCTGTATACATGCCGCCCAATCTTCATAAGGCTCATCAAGAGAACGACCGTGCTGTGATGCAAGCCTATGGATTCTCTGTCAAGTCTACATTTACAGAAAGCCAATGTGTGGCTGAGCTTTTCAAGCTCTATCAAGAATTAGCAAATAAGAAATCCTAAAATATAAAAATATGGCATTTACTTGGATTCCATTTTATAAAGAGTTTGCTCAGAAACTTTTGCAGTTTAGAAGCAATAGGAAACCGTTAGTAGATTGGATTTATAGCAATATTGACGGTAGTTTGATTAAGCATTTTAAGGATGCTCCTGATGGAAGGCGAGTTCCTGACACTGATCCATTTACGGTAATGGCAATTATCAATCGTGGCATTGCGTACGATAAGAAAGTGGAACTGTGTAAAAAGTTCAAGAACTACTTGAATATATCTGTACCTGCTCCTCAAGACTTCTCTGGTGTGCCAGAAGTGAACAATATGTTATCAAATTTTATGGCTTTTGAGGTAAATAGGGAAGATGGCGATATAGAAAGGCTTTGGAATGTTTTCGAGTGCGCAGTTCTCGACAAAGATATTGAGAAAGCATATGATGCTCTTAATGGTCAGTACCTTATCAAATACAACATCACAATGGGCCTGTTCTGGGTTCGTCCAGACAAGTATCTGGCATTAGATGGCAACAATAAGGCAAAGTTGGTTTCTTTGGGCATTGCTACTTTTGATGGTAAATTTGTTCCTTATAAAGAGTATGAAGGGATAATGAAACGCCTTGATGAAAAAATGCAATCAGGAACTATTGATTGTACCAATTATGCAGAGTTCTCATATGGCGCTTATGTCCAAAATGAAGGAGCAAGTAAACGAGACCTTCCAAAAGATGGTTCTAAAGCATATTGGCTTTACTCACCAGGGGAGAAAGCATCGAAATGGCCTTTATGCACTAATGCAGGTCTCATGTGCATAGGCTGGGACGATATGGGTGATTTGTCTGAATATGCATCACGAGAAGAAATGAGAGATGCAGTCAAGAAGCATTATCCAACAGACGGTTCTGCGGTAAATGACTCATTGGCAGTATGGCAATTTGCAAATGAGATGAAACCTGGCGATGTTGTTTTTGCAAAAAGAGGAATGAACAAAATCATTGGGCGTGGAATTGTAGAATCTGACTATATGTTCAACGATAATCTAACTGACTTTAAGCATATTAGAAAAGTAAAGTGGACTAACGTTGGCGAATGGGATGCTATTGGAAAGAATGCAATGAAGACATTAACCAACATTACGCCATACACTGATTATGTTGAGAAATTGAATCAATTGATTGATGGCAAAAATGAGCAGCCGGCAGAGACAACAGACAAGCAGTATTGGTGGCTTGTTGGTAATCCTAAGATATGGAGTCTGTCTGGAATGAAAGTTGGTGAAGAGCAACAATATACGCTATATAATGAAAATGGAAATAAGCGAAAGGTTTTTCAGAACTTCTTAGACGCCAATGTTGGTGATGTTGTTATTGGTTACGAATCAACACCTACCAAACAAATCGTTAATCTTTTGACGATTTCAAAAAGCAGTGATGGCCAAACAATTTCATTCAAGAATACAGAAACGCTCCCCACTCCAATAGACTTTTCTACATTGAAGTTCATTCCTGGTCTTGAAAATATGGAGTATATGAAGAATCAGCAAGGTTCTTTCTTCAAAGTCACGGCTGACGAATACGACATCATTATGGAATTGGTACGTGGAGACAATCCTATTCCCAAACAGGAGAAGAAAGAAAAATACACCAAGTCGATTTTCCTTGATGAAGTTTATGTCAGTTATCTCGATTATGAAAGGCTTGAAAGCCTGCTTCTCAGAAAGAAGAACCTGATACTGCAAGGAGCGCCAGGCGTAGGTAAGACCTTTGCAGCCAAAAGGCTCGCTTATGCTATAATGGGTGAGAAAGATGATAGCAGAGTGATGCAGGTGCAGTTCCACCAGAACTACAGCTATGAGGATTTCGTGATGGGTTACAAACCAAACGAAGAAGGTGGTTTCGAGTTGAAAAACGGGATATTCTACCGTTTCTGTAAGCGTGCTGCAGCTGATAGTGAGCATCAATACTTCTTTATCATAGATGAGATTAATCGTGGTAATCTTAGTAAGATATTTGGCGAACTACTGATGCTTATAGAAAACGACTATCGAGACAAGCCAATCCAGTTGGCATATAAAGACGAGATGTTTGCGGTACCATCTAACCTTTATATCATAGGCATGATGAATACAGCCGATCGTTCGCTGGCTATGATAGATTATGCATTGCGTCGTAGATTCAGTTTCTTCGAGATGAAGCCCGGATTCGAATCTCCACAATTTAGTGAGTATATTCAGAAACTGACAGACCCCTATCTAAACAAACTTGTGAAAGCCATCATTGAACTTAACAAAGTAATAGAAGATGACGATTCCCTTGGGTCTGGCTTCTGTATTGGCCACAGCTACCTCTGCAACTTAGGATACCACTACAATTTGGAAAACATTGTGGAATATGATATCATCCCAATGCTTAGAGAGTATTGGTTTGATAATGATGAGCGATTCAACCAAGAGGCTCAGAAACTGAGAAACGTCCTGAAATGACAGAAGACAAAAGCATATTGATTCGTAACATCTACTATATGTTAGCCTATGCTTTCCAAGAGCTTAGGAAGAATAACTATACCGAAGTTGACAAGGAGGATTTTGATGACATCTATGACCTCTTCGCAGAATTACTTGCCAGAGGTATCTCTTATCAGTTAAAGCAAGGATTATATAAAGAATACATTTCTATGAATGAGTCGATGCTGACTGTGAGAGGAAAGATTGAAATCAATGGCACTATCAACAATCGCCTTCGTCATTGTAAAAAGATAAACTGCGAATATGATGAATTGTCTGAGAACAATGTCTATAATCAGATCTTAGTGACAACAGCCTCAATACTTATCAGACATACGGAAGTGAAGAAAGATAAGAAGGCTAAGCTTAAACAGCTGATGCTCTTCTTCCAGAATGTAGACCCCATTGACATCCACACTATTCGTTGGAAAGCCTTACGTTTTGATCGTAATAATAGGAATTACCGGATGCTGCTTTATATCTGCTATTTCATTCTTAACGAATGGCTACTTACTACAGAAAAAGGTGATTTCAAGATGCCAGAGTTCTCTGATGACCATATGTGTAGACTGTTTGAGAGGTTTGTTCTTGAGTATTATAAGAAACATTATCCTGAATTAAAAGCCAATGCAGCGCAAATTGGGTGGAATATTGATGAAGAGGCCACGGATACTGCTATTCTGCCTATTATGCAGTCGGATATTGTATTGAATAAGGGAGAGCGGACACTGATAATCGATACAAAATATTACTCTAAGATCATGCAAGAGCAATATGACAAGAAGACTCTGCGTAATAGTCACCTCTATCAGATTCGTACCTATGTAGATCAATATGACAAAGACCATCATCATAACGTTGACGGCATGTTGCTATATGCCAAGACAAAAGAGGATGTCTTTGAGGATGCAAAGATAACTCACAGAGATGGTTATACACTCTTTATCAGAACATTGGATTTGAATACTAAGTTCGAAGATATAAAAAAGCGTTTGGATAGTTTTATTAAATAAAAGAACACTAATTAAATATATTGATATGAAAAAGATCTATTCAACTTTGACGATGCTGGCCATGATGGTTGCAGCGTTTGGTTTTACCGCTTGCGGTGGTGATGATGAAGACGTGAATAACGGAGGCGGTGACAGTTCTTATGTCGAGCAATACTTTCGTGTATTCATTAATGGGGAGCCGCAAGATTACGAATATTGGGGATCGGATTATTTTGCCTATTGGGATACTTATTCTTATCATGGAGCGGATGTCTACTATTATGGAGGCATTGCAGACCATATTATGATTTCATACCAAGACGCCATGAATTTAGCTATCTATGCAGGTTTTGTCAGCAAGGACTTGCAAACACTCTTCCCGAAATCAGAAGGATCATATGACATTACGATTAGGAAGACACAAGATGATTATTTTGACGAAAATGTTGGTATGAATATTACTGGAGGTAATATGAAAAATAGGACTGTCACTTCTGGTTCCCTTATAATCAAAAAGGTTTTCAAATGTAAATCTCCTCTTGCTAGTACGGTTTATGGTAGAGAAGACGGATATGCTACGGAAGGAACATTCTCTTTTACTTTGATGGACAATTGGGACGGAAATGAGAATGAGGTAAGTGGTGAGTTCAGAATAGTTTTCTGAGAGTTATAGAGGGGGTACTTGCGTTCTTTCAGTAGCGGACAGTGCCCGAGCGCTTTTGTTACATATAAACCAAATCACAGAGACGGTTCTTGTGATCATTTCGAAATAATTGATGTAACTTTGCAAACGGAATATGGATGAATGATGTCGGATGTATGAAGTATGATGGCTGATGTGAAATATAATGTGTGACTTTGAAAACAGAATATGAATATGGAAATAGACAAAGGACAAATATTATTATATCAGACTCCAGATGGGGAGTCGCGTATTGAGGTGAGGCTGCAGGATGAGACGGTGTGGCTCAGCCTTGATCAGATGGCAGAATTGTTTCAACGTAACAAATCGACCATCTCCAGACACATTAAGAATGTGTTTGAAGAGGGAGAACTTCGACAAGAAACGACTGTTGCAAAATTTGCAACTGTCGTAAATAGAGGTATAAGAGGCGAGGTGGAAGACCAAATAGTTTATTACAACCTCGATATGATCATCAGTGTGGGGTATCGCGTCCATTCATATCGAGGCGTTCAGTTCCGCATGTGGGCAACGGGGGTTCTAAAAGAATACATCGTAAAAGGTTTTGCCCTGAACGATGAGCTGTTGAAGAACGCTGGCCGCGGAAACTATTTCGATGAGCTGTTAGCCCGCATTCGTGACATACGTTCATCCGAAAAGATATTCTATCGCAAAGTACTCGAGATATATGCACTCAGCATCGACTACGACCCTCGTGTAGAGATGACCAAGCAGTTCTTTGCCACAGTCCAAAACAAGATGCATTATGCGGTTCATGGGCATACGGCTGCAGAGATAATATATAATCGTGCAAATGCCGCCAAGGACTTCATGGGACTGACCACCTGGACGGGAATGATGCCTAAGCGTACGGATGCAGAATATGCCAAAAACTATCTGAATGAGGATGAGATAGACACGCTAAACCGCATTGTGAACCTTTATATTGACTATGCAGAACTGCGTGCAAAAGACCATAAGCCGATGTATATGCATGACTGGATAGATAAACTCGATGATTTCCTGCGCCTTTCAGACAAAGAACTTCTAACGCATGCCGGCAGTATTTCTGCCAAGTTGGCTAAGGAAAAGGCTGATGCGGAATATGATAAGTTCAAAGAAAGAACAAAGAATGAATTGACACCAGTTGAAATCCATTTCTTGGAACAGTTTGAACGAGAACAGAAGAAACTGGGAGATAAGAAATGAAATTGTGCTCACAAAGTTCAAATGAATGGAAATCGCAAAATGCGACATCCAATGTTGCTGACAATCAAGCAAGATGGCATTTTGACATCGCAAATTGCGACTTCAAAACCAAAAGAGACTGTTGTGAAACGTGTGAGATGACAGGTGAAGGCTAACTTATTGAGCCTCTGAGACTTGACATTCATTAACATAAAAATCTTCCTGCAGAATGATTGATTCTGCGGGATTTTTTATACCTTTGCATCCGTTTGGCTAAAGCCTGTAAAAACATGTCCACAATACAGTTGCACATAGTAGGATTCCCTTACCGAAAGGATATCGAGGGGCACGTCAGCGAGTTTCTCGCCGACGCTCCCGGACATGTTATGACGCTTCGGCCACACAGCGGAAATGATCATGACAAGAACGCTATCCGTGCCTTCGACTGGCAGGGGCGCTTCGTTGGCTATGTGTCTCATAAGGATTTGCCGAAGGCTTGGGGTGCACTGCGAAGCAGCGGAAGTGAATCGCTTCGTGGTATGGTCGTCTCGACCAACATAGAGCATCCGTGTGCGGTGTTTGAGTGCGTGGTGGCTGAATATGACGGCCCGGCCGAAAATCTCTATCCCCAGAATCATTTCCTCAACTGGCAATATAGCGGCCCCGTATTGAATCTGCCCGACGAACTGGACAACCTGGACTATATGATGGGTGAGATACGCGACCGATTGGCCGAACGGAATGAGTGGTCTGAGGATGACCTGCACGATTTCCTGATGTTGACAGAGCGCTTTGCCCTATACTCCAAATATGACATATCAGGCGAGATAAATGACTATCGCCGGAGTCTTATCATCAAACTGCGTGACACCAACCTCGAAGAGCTGGAGGCGGTGACAGAGGAACTGGAGATGGCTTACGGACGATCGGGGCGAGAGACGATGGGCGGTGAAGTGCTTGATTTCTGGATGCGTCAGATGCAGTCGACAGAGACCTGGCGCCAGCTGATGGTTCACCGCAGGGAATACGATGTGGCTGCAATAGAGCGCGAACTGGAACAGTTTCCCGAGTCGATGTACTACGTCTGGAAGGAGAACCGTGAACTGTTCGTGTCGAAAGTGCTCTATATGCACATCCCTCGTGAGGCACTGTGGCGCTTCGTGTCAGGCATCGCTTTTGTTGAAATGGCTATGCCTTGTGCGAGGTGCATCGATATTTCTCCCGTATCGAAAGTGGTAGATACCGTTCTGCCTATGGATGTGAATGCGATGAAGGAAGCGGAATTGATGCTAAGCAGGATCAACGACCGGAATGGCCATGTCTTTGACGCTGAACTGGAACGTCTGCGAAATGCGAGAGATGCCAAGGTGGCACATGAAGCAGAGCCTCGCAGGATTGGTCAGGTGATAGGCCGACAGAACAACTTGGGTGACGTCAGCGGTCTGGAGTCACTCTTGCAATCAAAAGAAATCATGAAGTTATTAGAATAGCTATGGCGGAAGGGGAGAATTTGGATCAGGTGTTTGATGCGATGGGCAAAAGTGGAGCGCGTTTCGTCATAGGTCAGGTAATCGGTTCGCAAACCAATTATTTCGGAGGAAAGCATACTGAGGAATCAAGTGAGGCGGATGTTGTGAAGCCTGAAAACGATAGCGGAGCGAACTTACATACAGATGTAAGTGACGAGGAAATCTTCAAGTTCATCCACCCAGCCATAACAGGCGAAGAGGAACGGAGGATCCACGAACAGATCAAAAAACTTGTGGCTCGCCAAGGAATACAGGAAATATGTCAGTATCTGTCGAAATTGGAATCAGAGGAAAAGATCTTTCTGCCGCAGAGTGCCGACGCGGCTTATACGGAGTTGGTACGTATGGGGATGCCTGACGGTGAGGGATTCAGCAAGAAGACATTTATGAAATACTATAGGAAATAAGCTGCGCGCGCAAGCCTTACAGCCTTATGCCAAGCATCAGAATCAACGAGTTCTGGTGCTTTTTTTGTGTCTTGACGGAGAGAAAAACGGAGAATATCAGGGAAAAACAGAGAATTCCAGAGAAAGTCGGAGAATGTCAGAGACGGCCATTTTAAAAGCCATCTGCCTATCAAACTTTGTGTCTAATTTTGCATCGTCAACGAACGGTTGGCGGTGCTCTTTGACATGTTGATACAGACGGGAAATCAATACATTATTTATAAACAAACGATATGTCGCCTTAAGGAGGGCGACGTTAAATAAACATATTTATATGAAACAAGCAACAATTATCAAGATGGTGCAGGTGGCTGACGAAGATCAGCCGCAGCGCATGACCTCGCTGGAGATTGCCGAGCTGACCGGCAAGCAGCATTTCCATGTGATGGAAGCCATCCGGAAGATGGAACCAGCGTGGGAGAAAGTAGCCGCATCGAAATTTCGATTGGGGTCTTACGAGGATGCCAACGGCCAGATGAGACCGTGTTACTCGCTGACGAAAACCGAGACACTCTACATCGCCACGAAGTTCAACGACGAGGCGAGAGCAAGGCTGGTGCTGAGATGGGAGGAGCTGGAGAAGAAATCGAGGAGTGAGGAGCGTGGAGTGTGGAGTGAGATTACTTCTGCCACAGACATTTCTCACTCCTCCCTCCTCATTCCTCACTCCTCGAAAAAGATCCTGGCGATGGCCGACGAGATCATCGGTAAGGGACTGAGGATGGTGAACGCCGAGGCGGAAGACACGCTGACGGCGACACAGGTGGCGAAGACGTTCAACATGACAGTCAACGACTTCAATGCCGTGGTGCGCGACATGGGCATCCAGTACAGGAGGTTCGGACGGTGGAACATCAGCGACGACCTGGCCGACCGCGGACTGGTGAGTCTCCGCACGCACGTCTCGTATTCGCTGAAGGGCGAGAAGAAGATCCGCACGTACATGACGTGGACCATGGCGGGACTGCACTACCTGAACTCGAAACTGGGCTACCCGAATTTTTAGACAGAAGAACATAAGAACAGATTTATTTATGAAGAGAATAAGTGATATAGGCTTGAAGAAGCTGAAGGAGTTTGAAGGGCTGAGGAAGGAAGCGTATTACGATGCAGCCGGGGTACCGACGATCGGGTATGGTCATACGAAGGGCGTCAGAATGGGTGATGTGATCAGCGAGTATTGGGCTGAGATGTTCCTGAAGGCAGACCTGTACGACGTGGAAAAGCAGGTGGATTCGCTGGGCTTGAATTTGAATCAGCCGCAGTTTGACGCACTGGTGTCGTTCGCGTTCAACCTCGGGTTTTATAAACTGAAAACCTCGACATTGCTGAAGACCATCCAGGAGGGTGGCTCCGTGAGGGCGATCAAGAAGGAGTTCAAACGCTGGGTGTATGCAGGGGGGAAGGTACAGCCGGGGTTGTTCAAGAGGCGCGAGTGGGAAGCCAAGCGTTTCTTTGAGCCCGACGAGATGGAGCCGATGAAAGTCCGCGACTGGAGCGACTTCCACAAGTAATATGAGCGTACATGTGATTTATTATAAGGATGGGGCGAAGATGATGCGCCCCGTCCTTTCAAGGGAAGATTACTTAAGGCTGAGGAACGGCGGCAATCAGAAATCCAACCTGAGTCGCATCAGGCAAGGCGAGGTGAAGCTGAAGGGCAACCTCGTGCAGATGAACTACTCGTGCCTGCCGAATGAGGACGGGACACTGAAGGGCTCGAAGACGGCTTCGATGTCGGTATGTATGGATATCGACTTCAAGGCGCCGGAGGGGCTTTCGGAAGAGGAGCGTAAGGCTTGGTTGGAGGAGCAGATGGCCCGAGTGCCCGAGCTGGTGCTGAGCAGGAAGGATGAGCTGGTGCCGCTGATGCTGGAGCGATCGGCCACGAAGGGGTATCACTTTGCATTCCGTCGGAATCCGGAGTTGGATCAGGAGGGTAACCTCAAATGGGCCAGTGATCTGCTGGGGCTTAAGTACGATGAACAGGCGAAGGACATCACGAGGGTGTACTTCACAACGACGGCCGATGAAAACGAGTTGCTTTATCTGGATGACGAGATTTTCAGCGTTACACCGTTACAGCGTTACAGTTCGGGTAGCACCAATTCCTCCCCTGAGTCAGGGGAGGTCAGGAGGGGTCTGCGCTCGGCCGAAGGACGCTTGCTACCGGAGGGACGCAAGAACGCGGGACAGGACAAGCGCTTGTTCAGACCACCCCTAGCCCCTCCTAACTTAGGAGGGGAAGGCTGCGCGGAGAAAAAAGACTATCCTCAGGACTACCACGGGATTCAATTTACAGAAATCCTGAAGAAGTACTGGGAGCTGCACAATGAGGGCAAGGAGCCAGTAGAGGGCGACCGGGACACACTGACCTTCCAGCTGGCCAGCGACCTGAGGCACATCTGCGGCCGCAATGCGGACTGGCTCGACCAGGTAATCCCCTGCTACGACAACTTCCCACAGGAGGAGAAGCGGAAGAAGATTGAGAGTGCGCTGACACTGAAGATGGAGGGAATGCCCTACCGTCTGAAACAGGTGCTGCAGGCGCTGAAATCTCAGTCGGGCGTGAAGGCCTGCGGTGGTACGCTCACTACCCCACCCCCGATGCCGAAGCGGTTGCCTCCGCTCATCAAGTTGCTGACGAAAAACGTGCCTTGGTTCTATAAGCCCGCTGTGGCCAGCGCAGTGTTTCCAGCCTTAGGTGCTCATCTTCATGGTGTGAAGTTCAGGTATTGGGACAATGTGGATCACGAGGCGACCTTTATGAATGTGCTGATAGGCCGACAGTCGATCGGTAAAGGAACAATCAAGAAGCCCATCGAGTACATCATGGAAGACATCCGTCTGCGCGATATCCCTAACCGTCAGCGGGAGGCTGAATGGAAGCAGAAGAACCCGGGCGCGAAGCAGAAGAAAGACCCGAGGCCGACGGATATCTGCATCCAGATGTTGATTGACAACCTGACTGATGCTGTCTTTAATCAGCGTATCGTCGATGCCCATAACAACGGGGAGCGTTACATCTTCACTTGTGTGGACGAGATTGAGGCCCTGAAGAAGGTGACATCACGCGGTACTGTCGATGAGGTGGGTCTGCTTATTCGAAAGGCGTTCGACAATTCGTTGGCTGGTCAGGAGCGCGTCGGTGCTGATTCGGTATCAGGAATTGCCCCCTTAAGGTGGAACTTCAACGCGTCAACGACACCGCCCAACGCCCGAAAGTTCCTGTGGAAGATGGTCAACGACGGTACCGTAAGCCGACTGGACATCGCAACCATCATCCTCGGTGATGATGATGACGATATAGCGCCTATCCTCGGCATCTACGACCACGCGTTCGCACAGGAGCTGAAGCCGTACATCGACCGTCTGGACGCTGCCAACGGACTCATCGAATGTCAGCAGGCGAAGAAGCTCTCTCTTGAGATGAAACAGGAGAACCGCGATGCGGCCAAGCTCTACGAGAGTGAAGCCTACAGGGTTTTCTCCTATCGTGCCAACGTGATTGCCTGGCTGAAGGGGATGGTGCTCTACGTGGCTCACGGCTATAAGTGGTCTCGTGAAATCGCTGATTTCGTGCGCTGGTCGGAGCAGTATAATCTTTGGTGCAAGATGCTTTACTTCGGTCAACAGCTGGAGAAGGAACTGCGCGAGGAGGTGGAGATTCAGCGGCAGTCGGGGCCTCAGAACCTGCTGGAGCTGTTGCCTGATGAGTTCACTCGCGACCAGTATTTCCAGATGCGCCAGAGTCAGGGGCGCACCGCTGACGGTGATTCCACCCTTCGGGTCTGGACTAAGCGTGGGCACATCGTCTTTGATGAGACGACAGGCCGCTACTGCAAGACGGAGGCGTATAAAAAGAAGTACGGGAAAGCCATCATCTAAACAAGCAATCAGGACTCGCAGTCATTTGTGGCTGCGGGTCCTTTTTTGTTTTTTTTCGCGGAAGCGGCGGTGATTTCGATAAAATATCGTATCTTTGCAACGAAGTTTGAAAAAGAAGACGTATGGCAGTGTTTAGACTGGACAAGCAACTGCGGTTTCCCGACCCGCATCTGGGCGAGGAAGACGGTCTGGTGGCGGTGGGGGGCGACCTCAGCGTGGACAGACTGATACTGGCCTACTCCATCGGGTTCTTCCCGTGGTTCTCATTCCGTGACCAGAAGGAGCCGTTGTGGTATTGTCCGTTGCAGCGGTTCGTGATCTTCCCCGAAGAGATTCACGTGAGTCACTCGATGCGGCAGCTGATGAAGACGACAAGCCTGAGGGTGACGATTAACCAGGACTTCGAGGGTGTGATCAGCGGGTGTGCCACTGCCCAGAACCGCAATCAGGAGGAAGGCGCATGGCTGGGACCAGAGATCATGATGGCGTATACGGAACTGCACCGACAGGGCTTTGCGGCCAGCGTGGAAGTGTGGGATGACGAAAGGCTGGTGGGCGGACTGTACGGGGTGAACCTAGGCTCGAGTTTCTTCGGCGAGAGCATGTTTTCGCTGGTGCCGAATGCGTCGAAGCTGGCGCTGATCTTTCTGGCGCAAACGTTCGGGAAGCTGGGCGGGAAGCTGATAGACTGTCAGTTTGAGACACCGCATTTGAAGACGATGGGGGGAAGGTTTATTAGTTATGAGGAATACTTGAAGATCATTAGAAAATTATAAAATTAAAGATGGCGAAGGAACAATCTGCAACGAGGGAGCGGCAACGGACGGATCTGAAGGAGCCGAGACGCTATAAGGTGACCATCTATAACGACGACTTCACGACGATGGAGTTCGTGGTGAAGATATTGGTACAGGTATTTTTGAAGAGCGAGGCGGAGGCGGAGGCGCTGATGCTGCAGGTACACCACTCGGACAAGGCGGTGGTGGGTATCTATAGTTACGACGTGGCGATCTCGAAGGCGAGGAAGGCGACGAATATGGCGAGAGAGGCGGGGTTTCCACTCCGTTTAACCGTTGAGCCAGAAGAGGAGTAAAGGAGTAAGGAGAGAAGGAGTAAAGGAGAATGGCAGAGATAAGACAGACGGAACGGACGAGGGAGGTGCTGAAGGAGACGATGGCGTGCTGTCAGGAGTACAGACACGAATTCGTGATGCCGGAACATTTGTTGCTGGTGCTGACGGACGATGAGTGTTTCGGCAATACGCTGAACGATTATTATCCGTCGCTCTCGTTAGTTGAGCAAATAGAGGAGGAACTGGCGAAGATGGAGACAGTGCCGGAGGAGAAGGCGTATGAACCGGAGGCGTCGGTGCAGATGGGACACGTGATTGAATTTGCGTGTCAGCAGGTGGTGAACAGCAGCGCGAAGGCACTCGACCTACCCCACCTCGTGATGGGCATCCTGAGCCTGAAGGAGTCGTGGGCGTGCTATCTGCTGAAGGAGGCGCTGGGCGAGAGGGAGAGTGACTTTATGAGCCAGCTGATCAGTGCGTATGAGTTTGATGACCGGCTGGAAGAAGATACGTCGGGAAATTTAAGACAACCCAAGGAACAGGCTGCGTGGCGGCGACTGGTGACCTGTATGAACGAGCTGTATGAGCAGCATAACCCGCTGATAGGGCGTGAGCAGGAACTGGAAAGGACGATCCAGGTGCTGTGCCGACGGGATAAGAATAATCCGCTACACGTGGGCGAGCCCGGCGTGGGCAAGACGGCCCTCGTGTGGGGTCTGGCGAGGATGATTGAGGAGGGAAAGGTGCCGGAGCGCCTGAAGGGCAGCCGCATCTATCAGCTCGACATCGGCACGCTGCTGGCGGGCACGCAGTATCGCGGTGACTTCGAGAACCGCATCAAGCAGATCATGGACGGCATACAGGAGGAGAGTCATAAGAACATCGTGTACATCGACGAGATCCATACGCTGGTGGGAGCCGGTGCAACGGGCGAGGGATCGATGGACGCATCGAACATGCTGAAGCTGTATTTGGAATCGGGCTCCATCCGGTTCATCGGCTCGACGACCTACGAGGAGTATAACCGTTATTTCTCACGCTCAAAGGGGCTGGTGAGGCGGTTCCAGCAGATTGACATCCCCGAGCCGACGCCTGAGGAGACGAAGCACATCGTGAGGCAGTTGCGGGAGCAGTATGAGAAATTCCACGGGGTGACCTACGACGAGGCGGCACTCGACTTCGCGGTGGATGCGAGCTATAAGTTCGTGAATGACCGGTTCCTGCCCGACAAGGCGATAGACCTCATCGACGAAGCGGGAGCCTCGTTCGAGAGTGAAGAGTTAAGAGTGAAGAGTGAAGAATCTGCTGCCGCCGTTGTGACGAAGGCGGACATCGCAGAGGTGCTGGCGAAGACGTGTAAGGTGGATGCGCTGGCGATGAAGGAGGACGAGGACAACAGCGTGCTGGAGACGCTGGCTCCGCGACTGCTGGCGAAGATATACGGTCAGGACGAGGCCATCCAGCAGGTGGTGGAGGCGGTACAGCTGTCGAAGGCGGGGTTGCTGGACGACAACAAGCCGCTGGCGTCGCTGCTGTTCGTAGGGCCTACGGGCGTGGGTAAGACGGAGGTGGCGCGGGTGCTGGCGAAGGAGCTGGGCATCACGCTGCAGCGCTTCGACATGAGTGAATACACCGAGAAGCACACGGTGGCAAAGCTGATCGGATCGCCTGCGGGCTATGTGGGCTATGAGGACGGCGGTCTGCTGACGGATGCCATCCGCAAGACGCCGAACTGCGTGCTGCTGCTCGACGAGATAGAGAAGGCGCATCAGGACATCTATAACATCCTGTTGCAGGTGATGGACTATGCCCGCCTGACGGACAACAAGGGGCGCAAGGCGGACTTCCGCAACGTGATCCTCATCATGACCTCGAACGCCGGAGCGCAGTTTGCCGGGCAGGCGAACATCGGATTCACGGGGAAGGTGTCGCGAGGCGAGGCAATGCTGAAACAGGTGAAGAAGACGTTTAAGCCCGAGTTTATCAACAGGCTCAGCGGGACGGTGGTGTTCAACGATATGGATGAACAGATGGCGACGCTGATCCTGCGCAAGAAACTGGGAGAGTTGCAGGAGAAGCTGACCGCCAAACAGGTGGAGATGGAGCTGGCCGACGAGGCATTCGCACAGCTGCTGAAGGAGGGCTTCACCCGAGAGTACGGTGCCCGCGAGATGGACCGCGTCATCGCCCAGAGGCTGAAACCACTGCTGATGCGTGAGATACTCTTCGGCAGCCTGAAACAGGGCGGCAAGGTCAGAGTAGGAACAGACAAAGAAAAACTAACCATTTTGTGACTCATATGAAGACTAACAAACTATTGCTGGCCGTGCTGCTGACGGCCGTTGTCTGCACGCAGGTTGCAGCGCAGGGATTCCGTAACGAGAGTTTTCCCGAAGGGTCGTACTCTCCAGTGACTAACGTCAATCGCGCCGGATGTCCGCGCGTATTGTCAGACCGCAGCGTGATGTTCCGAGTGAACGCCCCGCAGGCGCAGCAGGTGCAGATAGACCTGTGCGGCACGAAGTACGATATGCAGAAGGGCGAAGACGGCAGCTGGACGGTGACCTCGAAGCCGCAGGTGCCGGGATTCCACTATTATTTCCTGATCGTTGACGGTGTATCGGTGGCCGATCCCGCCAGTCAGTCGTTCTATGGCTGCGGCCGTTGGTCGAGTGCCATCGAGGTGAAGGAGGACGGATGCGAGGACTTCGAGGTGCAGGATGTGCCCCGGGGAGAGGTGCGCACGGTGTATTACTTCTCGAAGGTCGATGAGTCGTGGCGCCCGCTGCTGGTGTATACGCCGGCAGGCTATCGTGAGGGTCAGCAGGAGTATCCCGTGGTGTATATCCAGCACGGCGGCGGTGAGGATCATCGCGGCTGGATGGAACAGGGACGGACGGCGCAGATCATGGACAACCTGATTGCGCAGGGCAAGGCGGTGCCTATGATTGTGGTGAGTTCGAACAGCAATGTGCGTTCGCGCAACGGTGGTTTCGGTGGTGGATACAGCTGGCAGGGGATGCAGGCGTTCCGCTCGGAGCTGATAGAGAATGTGATACCGTTTGTGGAGAAGACCTACCGCGTGAAGAAGGACCGGAAAAGCCGCGCGATGTGCGGTCTGTCGATGGGCGGCGGACAGTCATTCTATATCGGTCTGCGCGACCCCGAGGTGTTTGCCAACGTGGGGGTGTTCTCGACGGGCATGTTCGGCGGTATCCAGGGTGCGTCGAACTTCGATCTGGAGAAAGAGGTGCCCGGCATCCTGACGGACACCAGGACATTCAACAGCCAGTTTGACGTGTTCTTCATGAGCTGTGGCGAGCAGGATCCGCGTATCGACTACACGCACAACATCGTGAAGAAGATGCAGGACGGCGGTGTCTGCGTGCGCTTCAACTCCTACCCGGGCGACCATGAGTGGCAGGTGTGGCGCAAGTCGCTGCACGAGTTCGCTCAATACTTATTTAAATAGTTTCTCGATGGTGAGGACATTCTTGTTGTCCTCGTAGGCATAACGCACATCATCCATCTTCTTCTTGACGAGGAAGATGCCCAGTCCCCCGATGCGACGCTGTTTCCAAGGCAGCTTCGTGTCGGGTTTCTTATGCTCCAGCGGGTTGAAGGGCATACCGCCGTCCTTGAAACGGATCACGATGCGCTCGTCGGTCTTCTCAACGTCCACTTCGAGAAATCCTTCCACATCCTCAGGATAGGCGTAGGAAGTGATGTTCATCACCAGCTCCTCGCAGGCCAGCCGGATGAGCATCAGGTCCTTGATGGCGCATGAGGAGACCTCGGGCGTCTGGAGGATGGCCTTGAGTATCTCGCGGGCCTTCCCGCTGATGGGCTGGAAACGCAGTACGCTCATAGCTGCCGGTTTAGATCACTATGCATAATCGAAGAACTCAGTGAAGCCTGTGACATCCATGATGTCCTTCACCTCGGGGCTCACGCTTTTCAGGCAGAGGTTCAGTCCTTTCGAGGCCGCCACTTTCTTCGTATAGAGCAACACGCGCAAGCCCGTACTGGAGATGTATTTGCAGTCGGTCATGTCGAGCACCGCATTGCAACCTTTATCCAAGATGGCCTTCAGACCGTCTTGTACTTCTTGAGAGTTGAAAGAATCCAACTCGTCACCTAATTTATAAACTTCCGTATCCATATAATTTTTTAATTCTTTAATTTTCTAATTTTTTAATTTTATAATCTTCTGATCGCCAGCATCGTGAGGTCGTCGCTCTGGGGCGCATCACCCACAAACGCGTGTACAGCCTGAGTGATTTGCTCTATCTGTTCCTTACAGCCTACCCCACCCTGCAGCTGAGCCATCAGTCTCTCGCTGCCGAACTGCTTATGTTCCTGGGTCATCGCCTCCGTCAGGCCGTCGGTATAGAGGAAGAGCATTGCGCCAGGCGCTAAAGTGTATTCCTTTTCGTCGTAAGTCGCGTCGTCGGAAACGCCCAGAGGCAGGTTGGGCTTCGCATCGAGGAATTGTCCATTCTTCATCGTTCCTTGTCCATTGCCAATGACGATCGGCTTATTATGTCCCGCATTGCAGCAGCGCAGCAGTCCGGTCTTCAGGTCGAGCATACCCATGAAGAAGGTTACGAAGATACACGTCTCGTTGCCTTCGCACGTGTTCCTGTTGATATAA
>JAEEGH010011026.1_pt1 | contig 20594 bp, 8 predicted proteins | sample 9134181 | NCBI WGS metagenome assembly JAEEGH01 (sample SAMN16246544, study PRJNA631951) | gut metagenome | biome: gut microbiome; feature: rumen; material: DP-attached | host: Bos | place: Iran: Karaj | collected 2018-10
CATAATATAAACACTTGTGTAAAATAAAGCGAAATCAATAATTACTAAACAAATAAAGACATTATGAAAAAAAGAATAACTTTCTTTGCTTTTGCAGCAGCCTTAGCATTCTGCTATTCCTGCTCGAACGACGAAACCGTAGCGACAAACGATAATGCGGCTTCGAATGAAATCAGCTTCCGCGCACTGACAAATGGTGTGACCCGTGCTGCGGATGTTACAGAGGAAACGCTTCATAGTTCAGGTTTTACTGTAACTGCAGTTAATCATGGCTCTACTCCTGAAACACAATATTTCTATGGTGTTTCTTTTGTTTGGAATAATCCTGCATACACTTCTGCAACAAAGTATTATTGGCCTGAAACTGGTTCACTTGATTTCTATGCTTATGCTCCCGCAGGGAATAGTCAGGTGTCATATCCAACTTCCCCAAATTATAAAGAATTTACTGTAACACCTTCTTCTACTGTTTCTGAACAAGTTGATTTGGTGTATGCCAATACTAATGAAAAGACAAAGGCTACCAGTGCTTCTGGCGTTGTCCTGAATTTCCGTCATACTGAATCTAAAATTGCAATTAAAGTTAAGAATACTTCTGCTGACTTGAAATTTGATGTAACTGGATGGAAAGTTGGCTATTTGTCAGGATCTGGAACTTTCACTTATTCTGGTTCCAATACTGATACGAAAAATTCTGCCCAGTTGACTTCTGGTATGTGGGGTAGTTTAGCAACAGCAAGTGCTGACACAAAATATCAAAATACTTTTTCCAGCCAGACAATCCCAGCAAGTACAGGCTCAGAAACAACAATTACAGGCTCAACTGAAATGATCTTGGTTCCACAGAGTCAGACTGCAGCTTCAGCTTATGCTAATTCAGGTGTAGCTGCTATTGGTGATAAAGTGAATGGTTCATATATTGCTTTGCAAATGACGGTTAAGAGTAATGCCAATAATGCAACCATAGTTAGCAATTGTTGGGCTATATGGCCGGTATCCTTTACTTGGCAGCCTGGAAAGAAGTACACTTATATAGTAGATCTTGCAGGTGGTGGTTATCATGAAACAAATACTGACGCTAATGCAGATCTCGATCCTGTTCTTGAAGGTACAGAAATAAAGTTTGTTTCTGTAACTGTTGATGATTGGTCTAATGCCGATGACGTAACTGTTCCAGCAGCTCCTTAATGTATCATGGGAACAGACTCCCTGATAGACTAGGATAGGGTTTTGATTGATTATATCTGCGACGCGATGGAGAAATTTTTCTGTCGCGTCGCATTTTTTTCTCCATCGCATCGTAGGAAAAATCTTTTACACCCTTACCCTTCAGGCCACGAAGGGTTAGGGTTCAAGCCTTGAAGCCCTAGGGTCCCCCAGTGCACTAACATTTGCAGTCTGAAATCGACCAAATGCGCCATCCGGAAATCTTCTAAACGCTGACATTGCTGACATGCTGACATCAGTTTCCATAGATTGATTAAAAAAGGGTATATAGCCAAAATACCCTTTTTTATTTTTTTTGTATTACTCTTAGAAATCAATGTCAGCATGTCAGCAATGTCAGCAAACCGCCCCCTGTCCGCCAATAACCCACGCTTATTTTCCAATAACCCACGCTTATTGCGCAATAACCCGTCCTTATTGTCCCTCTGTGAGGTCTCCGTCCTGAGTTCGCATCGCCACACTCTGCCCTAGCAGAGAATGTCTCCGCCTAGGGATGGGTTTTGCAGACTCCGGAGGTTGCACGTGCGGCACCCTCGAGTCTGCACGTGTAGACTCGGGGAGTCTGCAAATGCATGCTCGGGGGCCGACAGTAGCCCCCAATGGCCCGCGGATTCTTCCTTCGGATTTGGGCGCTGCGGTGCTGCAGGAGGTGGACGGCATTCCTCACTACTACCCACAAATAACCATTATAGCCCGCCAACTGATGCCTGACCATCTGCACATCCTGCTTTACGTTACCCGCCCGTTGCCCGTCCATTTGGGGCAGGTGGTGGCAGGCTTTAAGGCTGGTTGCAACAAGAAATGGCGGCTGATGCAGGAGGAAGCCCAGCGGCAAGAAGCCCAGCGGGGAGAGGCCCAGCGAGGAGAGACCCAGCGGCAAAACCGCTGGGCACCGGACCAGGCACCGGACCAGGCACCAGACCAGACACCGGGCCATGTGCCGGGCGGTTCCGCTGCTGGTGGTTCGGTGCCGGGCAGTTCCGCTGCCCGGGTTAGGGGCCTCCTCTGGGAGCAAGGCTACCACGACCGCATCCTTTCTGGCGAGGGGCAGTTGCAGCGACTTGTCGACTACATCCGCGAAAACCCGCGGCGCAGCCTTATGAGGCGCCAACATGCCGACTGGTTCCGTCCCTTTAGCATCACTGCTGCCGGTACCAACCTCCAGGCTTATGGAAACCTCGAACTGCTTCATGCACCCCACCGCCAGTCAGTACGCATCTCCTCCCGCATCACAGAAGAAGAACGCAACCGTCAACAGCAAGAACTGCTTTCTGCTGCTCGTCAAGGCACCGTACTGATCTCTCCCTTTATCAGCACCGGTGAACGTTTCGTGGAAGAAACAGCCCTGCAGGAATACCTGCCCATTGTGAAACTGCTCCCCAACGGTTTTTCGCCATATTATAAGCCCCAAGGTCATTATTTTGAAGCGTGTAGTGAAGGGCGCCTGTTGCTGCTGACGCCTTATCCCTATTCCACCCAGAAAGTTGTCTTAACCCGCGCCGTCTGTAACTACCTGAATGTATTAGCCGCCAGACTTTGCTAATTCTTTCTTCTTATTATTTGGCCGTGTGACAAATAATGCCTATCTTTGACTTCGTCGAATGTAGGCTGCATCTCGGAAATCCAAAGAAAAACAGGTTTTCTTTTGGTATTTCACTCGATTTAATCAACTTTCTCACGCTCAGAAATGAAAATTTATTCTCATTTCCTTCACTTAATCGAAAATTTGCACTACCTTTGCAACCACTAACTATAAACGTTATGAAGACAGACATACAGATTGCACGCGAATGCGAGTTGAAGCACATCAGTGAGATTGCCAGCAAGTTGGGTATTGACCCTGAACAGATTGAGCCCTACGGACGCTATATGGCCAAGGTGCCCATCAGTCTTATCGACGAAAAGAAGGTAAAGAAGAGCCGTTTGATTCTGGTGACGGCTATCTCGCCCACGAAGGCGGGTATCGGCAAGACCACCGTCAGCATCGGACTGGCGCTGGGCCTGAACCGCCTGGGCAAGAATGCCGCTGTGGCCCTGCGCGAACCCTCGCTGGGACCATGCTTTGGCATGAAGGGCGGTGCTGCCGGCGGTGGTTATGCCCAGGTGTTGCCCATGGAGAAAATCAACCTGCATTTCACGGGTGACTTCCATGCCGTTACCTCTGCCCACAACACCATCAGCGCCTTGTTGGACAACTACCTGTACCAACACCGCAAAGAGGGATTCTCGTTGCGTGAGATATTCTGGAAGCGCGTGCTCGACGTGAACGACCGTGCCCTGCGCAACGTGGTAACAGGTCTGCGTGGCGACGGCGTGGTATCCGAGACAGGCTTCGACATCACGCCGGCATCGGAACTGATGGCCATCCTCTGTCTGGCTACCAGCGAGGAGGACCTGCAGCGCCGCATAGAAAACATCGTGTTGGGCATTACCGCCGACGGCAAGCTCTTTAAGGTCAAGGACCTCGGTGTGGCGGGTGCCATTACGGTGCTGTTGCGCGACGCCCTGAACCCCAACCTGGTGCAAACCACCGAACATACGCCTGCCTACATTCATGGCGGTCCGTTTGCCAACATCGCCCACGGCTGCTCCAGCGTGGTGGCTACGAAGATGGCCATGACGTTCAGCGATTACGTGGTAACAGAGGCGGGATTCGGTGCTGACCTCGGTGCCGAGAAGTTTTTCGACATCAAGTGCCGCAAAACCGGTCTCCAACCTCGACTGGTGGTTATCGTAGCCACCACGCAGGGTCTGAAGATGCATGGTGGCGTGGCCCTCGAACATATCAAGGAACCCAATGCTGCGGGACTGACGGAGGGTCTGAAGAACCTGAACCGCCACATCCGCAACATGCAGGGTTTCGGACAGCCCGTCGTCGTCACCCTGAACCGTCACGATACCGATATCGAGGAGGAAATCGACATCGTCCGCAAGAACTGCGAGGACCTGGGTGTGGGCTTTGCCGTCAACGAAGCCTTCCTGAAGGGCGGCGAGGGAGCTACGGAACTGGCTCAGACCGTCGTCGACACTATCGAGCGCCAGCAGCCCCTGCCCATCCGCTTCACTTATAAGGAGGCCGACCAGTTGGAAGACAAGATTGAGAAGGTGTGCAAGCGCATCTATGGCGCCTCGGCAGTGGAGTACGGCAAGACGGTAACGAAAAAGCTGGAGGCCCTGCGCGGCTACTTTACCGACGAAGACGGCGCCATCGCCCAATACCCCGTCTGCATTGCCAAGACGCAGTTCTCGTTCTCGGCCGATTCTACGCGATACGGTTCTCCCGAAGGCTTCACCATCCGCATTCGCGACGTCATTCTGAACTGTGGCAGCGAGATGATTGTAGCCATCGCCGGCGACATGCTCCGCATGCCCGGACTGCCCAAGAGTCCACAAGCCGAGCGCATCACCATCGAGAACGGAGAAATCGAGGGATTGTCATAATAGTGAAGGATTCAGCTATTAATTCCTGCAATTGCTACTATTAATTCCCGCAATTGCTACTATTAATTGTCGCAATTACTACTATTAATACCCGCAATTTTTATATTACGGTTCTACCCGCTTTTGTGTCTGATGTTTACTCTATGAGTAAAAAGATGCAGAAAAGTTTGGCTGTTTCGTAGAAATGTAGTATTTTTGCAAAGTAATATGTCTACGAAGGCCTAAGGAATGAAGCGAACGGAGAGAAATACATATCAATTGCAGTTACTGGCAACCCTGCTGTTGCTGATAACTGCCTTTGTGCTCTCCGCCTGTTTCTCCGACGATACAAACACCACCCCGAACGCTGCAAACGACTCTGAAATCCGCTTTGATGTCGGCGTCTGGAACATGATGGAGGGCACCCGCGCAACGACGTTCGATGGAGGTACGCTCACCAGTGGGAGTTTTATCTGTACAGCCTACGATGCAAACACGACGACAGCTAATTCTGTCGCAAATATCAACGGTACAACGGTCAACTGGAATAGCACCTATTCAAGTTGGGAATTTTCGGACGGTAAACGATATTGGCCTGCTTCTGGTTCGCTGGATTTCTTTGCTTATATGCCGGCTGCGCTCCCAACCTACATTACTGGCCTAACCTATGATGCGACAGAAACTCCATCAGTAACGCATAACGTGACTTTTACCTGCTTAAGTTTGCCTATGACTCATGCAACACAGGACGATGCCCTGAAGGAGTTCGTCTATGCAATGGCGTTAGACCAAGATAAAGCGGGTACGAACAATACTACTCAACCTACGCTAGGTCAAGTGGCACTTACCTTCCAGCACCCCTTTGCCCGCATCAAGTTACAGTTGTCGAGTACGCAGGAATACATCCGTATCAACTCGATTACCCTTAAAAGCCTCAAAAACAATGGCTCCTATAGCCATACCAGTGGATGGACACCTTCTGACCCAGCCACTAACTTCGTTGCCACACTTAATGGCGATTGTGAAGCCAATGATGATCTCGGCACCTATATCATGATTCCCCAATCGTGGGCTGGCGAAATTGAGGTTGAAGCTGTTTGGAACGTATGGGGCGAATCAAAAACTAATACTGTAACAGCCACTGTGCCTACCACATGGTTAGCAGGTCACAGTTATACCTATACCTTCACTATCACACCAACTGACCTGAAAGTTGACACAGAAAAGTTTACTGAACAATGGTGATGCGATGTAAGAAGTAAGATGTAAGAATGAAGATACAGATCCGACATATAGCCCTGATGTTGACCCTGCTGCTCCTCGGCGGCGTGGTTAATGAGGCGTGGGCTACGGATGTAACCTACCATATTCTGACGTTGCCAATTGACAATAGCATCTACCACATGAAGCCAGAACTATCTGGCAAGCGTCTGGAAGCTTTCAAGATTACCGTGAAGAAACAAACCAGCCTCGAGTTGCCTGTAGCCTACAAGAGTCCTTTGGTTCTAGATGATCCAAATAATCCAGATGATGGATTCAAGTATTATGCTGCTTCGGATGTCACCGTGAGCGGCTCTGCTGTAAAACTCTTCGATGCAACGAATAACCCGAATAAGGCTTTCTATTATACAATTAACGATAACGCTCAACCAGTAAGTGAAGGTACGAAACTTACTGTTAATACTGCGGATTACTATGTGGTTTACACTTACAACGCTTCCAATACTATTGCCAAGCTCGACGGTTCTGTCAAGTACAACATCAATACAATAGGCTACGATAAAAACAACAAGGAGGTGGAAAAGGGCTTTATGGCTTACAACCGAGGACGTAACAACCGTCCTGCCGTTTTGCCCAAAGGTAAAGTTGATCCTGAGATGCTGGCCAGCGAGGACTTCATGAAGGTGGATGTGTCTGGCACCAATGTCGCTCCTTATTGGTCGAGCGGTGATAATAAAAATAAAGAAGCAATAACGGGTTCAAAGTTCCACTTCATGTTCAAGTTCGTTGGTAATGACCCCTACAACATCATCATTCGCACCGCCTATGCCAAGGACACTACCTATATAGAAAAGAATGATAACAGCAATCCTGCAGAATTTGTATATAAGTATTACAAAGATGGTAGTCTGTTTGCCAACGGAACAGCCAACACCTATATTGCAAGTGATGAACACAGGCATTATAACTACATCTATAATTCCAGTCTGGCAGAGAACCCGACAAATCTTACAGAGGGCGAAGCAGGAACACACACAGGCTGGGATGCCAGAACCGGATACTATCACGGTCAGACGGGTGCGATGTGGAACTCTTTTGCTCTGCTCAACAACTCTAAGTCCACAGGCTATGTGTTTATGGGTACCAGAACGGTTGACGGCTCAGGTAACACTCCGGCTTCACCAAATTACCTGAAAGAAGCGAACACTTGTAACAATCTGGTAATTACATCAGGTGATGCTACTAATAACCTTACGATAGAAGGACTTTATCCTATCAAGAATCTGACGTTCAAGGTGGTAACGCCGTTTGGCAATATCGTTTCCGTATCAGACCAGATTAGCCAATATACAGTGGATAATGATGTGATAGAGACCAAATATCTCCCAGATGCGCTGAAGCGTAAGTATATTAATTTCAACGGTAAGTTCTACAAGGATGCAGCTTGCACTGAGGAGATTACCACGTTTAGTGAAGCTATAGAAGACCCGACTGAAGGCTATCAGGTATATGTGGGGTACGATGTGGCTCCTGATGCTCCTAAGTTCTTATCGCCATCAGACGACTATTCCAAAGCCACTTGGTATGAACTGACCGATGAAGGAAGTACTCAGGAATATGGTAGAAAAATTAAGTATGATACCAGTACTTCGACCTATAAGAACAATGGTGCCAACGGTGAGTATGTGAAGGAGAGTGAGTTTGCCTTGGTGGGTGACCCCTACGAGGTGAAAGTGCTCTATCGTAAAGGGACGGAGGATGCTGACTCAAAGACCTATGTCACTCTGAGCGAAAACGAATCCTGGGATATTCCCGACGATGATAGGACTGGTAGTTTCCTGCTGCGTAAATTTAATGACACAGGCTATTGGTACTGGGATGCAGGACATGTGAGCGCAGACGTTACCTACGGCTCTATCCATGCCCAAAGTGCGGGAAAAGATGCCCAGACCATCATGTTCAACGTCAGCGGACTGAATGGCAGTAAGTATTACAAGATTACTACCGGAGGAGCGGATGCCAGTGAGATTGTTTCGGTCAATCCCCGTGTCGGCTACGTCTATGACGAGAAAATGGCTACTACAGCGACTGTTGCTGTGTTCCTGGCAGAGAACACGAGTGGTGCTGACAAGACCATGACGGTGACCATTCAGGAGTATAATGACAATGAAGGTAAAACGGCATCCGGTTCGCCTTCTGTCATCACCATCACGCAGGGTACATCGTCATCGTCGTTTACACCAAGTGATGTCGAATACAGCATAACAAATTCTACCCGTGTGAAAGTAATGGAGTTGCCAACGCGAACCTACACTTATAAGATTGTGGATAAGTCTGGTCGTATAGCCGTGAAGGCTTCTGCCGAGCAGACCATCTTCTCAAAATTGTCGCTGGCCAGCTTACCAAGCATAATCATCAGCCCATTCATTCTTGACGAGGAGCTGAAGTTCTACGATACATATACTGATGGTTACGGACGTAGTGCCTTAGTAGGACACGAAATTACAGAAACTCCTACTGTTGATCACGACATCTTCGTAACATACACCACCGACGGACTTGAAACCAAGCCTATCAAGCTGAGTGAGGATCAGGAGTTTAATGTAGTGCTGAATGGACAGTATATCTATAGTGAAAAAGTCGGTGAGAATATTGTCATCAAGAGCAAGGCAACCCCGACTTATTCAGAGAAGACCTCAAATGCCTATCTCTGGAAATTGAGAAACCATGATCCGTACGCAATGCTTATTGACAATCTGGGGGCAAGGGTTGATTTAGAAGTTTCAGGCAGTGAGTCTGTCAATGTTTATGACGATAACGGTAATCTTACCTCAGAATCACGAGAAAAAGGTGCCTGGGTGAAGGTGGGTGATGCTAACTCACTTGTGTTTACAACGACTAGAACTGGAGCAGGTTGCGCTCAGCAGTTTATCGCCAAGAGTGGTCTTCAAGGTGGTGTCTATGAGGTGATGTTAGCTACAGGTGATGGTCCTGGTACCTTAGATGCTTCTATCAATTATAAGAATATAGGACGTACATCAGAAACAGTCATAATGCTATATGAAAAGGACCAATATGCCCATGGTAACAGTGTGCTGAAGTTCCAGTTGGAACAGACCATTGATTATAGCTATCACCTGATTGACAAGTATGATCATGAGTTGCTGAAACTGTCCAGCCAGAGTCCGGACCTTGTGCTCCCTCCAGAATATCAGAGTCCGCTGGTAGCAACTTATCATTACTACGATGAGGATAATATTGTCAAAGAGGGAGATGTGTATACGGTTAAGGATAATCCTACAGAACTTACTTCCCTGAGTAGCCTGGAAGCCACTATATCTCCAATAGAGCCTGATGTCAGCACTGAAGAAGCTTATAATGCTGCAGGCGAAGATCGTAAACAGGACGCCACTTCTATAGAAGATATTAAAGAAAAGGCAAAGAAATTAACATCTACAGGTTATTATTATTTCAGAGTAGGCGCTGAGTCTTATACTTATTATCATGTCAACGTCACAAAAGCCTGCTATACCGACATCTACGTCACTTACGATGTTAACAATCGTGTGAAGTTTGATAAGTCGAGTCCTTATATGCTGAAGTTCCTCCAGCCTCATGAATATTATCTGGAGGATGGTAAAGATAAACTGACAACGAGTAAGATTGAGGCCGTCTATCCTTACTGTAATGGTGACGGTAGCCTGAACATCTATGGCGACGAGATGCAGAAGGAGCAGTTTGGTGGTGGTGCTGCCACCCGTCCACGTTGGATATGGTTCTTCGAGAGCGAAAAGAAAGACCCATACCACGTTATGATACACTCTAGTAGTACGATTTCATTTGGCGGCATCAGCCATCCCACTTATCTGCAGACATTGGCTGTGGATTTCGTTCAGGGTGCTACAACCCCCAAGCACGTCGTTACATGCGGTACCTTGCCGACAGTTGCTTCTGAAGACCCTACTGAGTATATGGTACTGGGCACAGAGGGACAGTTCAGACTGAGAACAACCTATACTATTGATGACGGCACAAGCGATATGCGTCGCGATGTAACGTCGTTGGAGCAGTATTGGAAGACCTACAACATGATTAAGCTGGATGTGCTGGGAATAGGTAAGAATACCAATGCCTACAGCGAGGACGAATCAACGTGGGTGGTGCCAACAGAGCCTGCCTCTTATAGAGAAACATTGGAAGCAAAAGATTGGCATAGCTATGCCATCCATGCCAACGCTACTCGTTGGAACGGATATAACAATAAGTCGGATGGTCTCGAAAAGAAGTGCGTAGAAAGAATAGAGCACTGGTTCCAGACCTTCGATATGGGTGACGGCTCCTTCGATATCGAGAGTGCCAGCATACCTCCTGTACTCATACTGCTGGACCTCCGCGGATGGGAGATTATGCGTCAGCCTTTGCCTACGGTAAACTATCCGGAAGGCGACACCGAGCTGGCTGCCTTGCGTGCATACGACAGTCCGATGGTGGATAAATACTATTTCTACTCGAACGCTACAAAGGCCAGTGGTTGTCACAAATATACGATGAGATTGCAGGATGGCAAAGAGCGTGACCAGATTAAGGTGAATGGCGAGCATTACAGTTCAACATCACTGGGCAGTCTGCCTCCAATTACTGCTACAGGTGTGAAGAGTAGTGACGGTTCCTTCAATGACCAATATGTGATATATACCGTGAAGGAAGAGTACGTGAAGAGCTACGATTACACCTTTACCGATAACGGAGATGGTACCTATACCGAAACAGAGACCCCGTCGAAATTCATGATGCTGCAGCATGGACGTTTCTATAAGAATGAAACTACAGCTGACAAAAGTTATCTTTCCAAGCCTATTTCTGAGCATACGAGTACTGGTTCGGGTAATGTGTATGATTTGATTCTTGATCCGAAAAATTATACCGTAAATATCGTCAATGCATCTGGACATTTGATAGGCAATTGCTTATGGTATGTCAAGCCCAACCAGAATATCGACAAGGAGATGGGCATCAAGTACGCCACGGTAGCGGGCAATAGTGGTGAACCATGGACAGAGCTTGAAACGAAAAAACATTATTACGAAAAAGGAAAAGCCGGTTTTGACCCCTATAACCTTCAGATACAGCTTCTGAACAAAAACGATGGGACGCCTGACGGTAGATACCTGACCAGCCACATGACATCTGCCAGTCTGCACGATGGTGTCATGATTGGAGATTATACGGGCGGTACTACTTATATTACCTTGGAGGCAGGGCACGATTATTCTGGATGGGACCCTTGGGTACCTACAACCAGCGTGGGACACGACCAAACAAATCTGACAATATCTAATCAGACATTCATGGCGGTCTCCGATGCCAACGGTAATATGCAGCTGATGCCTCGTTTTGACCATACTAAGCGTGTAGACCTCGATGGTAACAGCCCATGGGAAACTACGCTGGAAGATCCTGAGAACCATTCGAAGGCCTCGGCTGAGGATAATGCCTCAATGGGCGCGCAGACGACCTTCTTCGTCCGTCCCCAGATTTTTGAATACCAGATTATCAATAACGACGGCAATGAGTCATTGCGCTACAAGAGGTCTGGTGACTATTTCCCAGCCATCACCGATCACTTTAAGAGTCCACTGGCTAAGGACTTTACGTATTACACCGGTTTGGCAGAGTATAATGACCTCCCTGTATCAAGTAACAGTACCGAGGAAGAATGGTCTGATGCAACAGCAGAGTTCAAGAGGACAGCTACAACAGCAAAGTTGATGAACAGTCAGGTAAACCTGTTGCCCACGGCTGGTACCTATTATTATAAAATAGGCACCGACTATTATAAGGTTGAAGTAACGAAGGGGCTTTTAGAGAAGCAAATCACAGGCTCGTTTGCTGATGCAGGACTTGGCGGTGATGACAGTCAAGTGTATGTCCGCTATAGCTATGATGAAGAAGCTGACCGCGAAGCTGACCGAATACTGGAGGGTCAATGGTTTACCATCAAGTTGGCAAATGAAGATGTACAGGCCATTGGTACTATCAATGTTTCGACTGGCGCCGGCGTTGGTCTCTATGCCGGTAATACGGCTATTGTTGGTAATACTAATGATAAGCCTACTACAGTAGATGGGGATGACAGAAAGTGGCAGTGGAAGTTCTTGGCAGCCCCAATGGATTCTGAATCGGAATATTATGTGGCTCCCGATCCATACGCTTTACAGATATTTAACCGTTCAGCCAACTATGCAAACAACTTAAATCAACCCAGCCCGATGAGTGTGGGTGTCAGAGTGCCTAACGCTGCAGATGGTGCAGACCACTTTGCCCTGCTGTCTCATACATCTGGTGGCTATGCATTGGCTGTAGCAGGAACAGGAACCTATACTTATAAGTTCCTCAATGGCGCCGCCATGACAACTCCTGGTGCAGGAGAATCTGTAGCAGCAACAACGGAAATAGAATCAGACTTCACACAGAGGGCGGGCATCTTTGGTGGCGTAAAATCTCAGCTCATCGTGAACAATGATGTAGAACACAACTTTGAATATAAGGTTATCAACAATGCAGGGAAGTTGGCTATCAGCGCGACGCAGGATAATGCGTCGGCTGGGGCTCACCAGTTCTCCCCTTATCTGCCGGAGGCTGCACAGACACCCCTGCTGAATATGGAGGACTATAAGTATTATGGTTTTGTAACAGTTAATGAAAATGGAACAGTTGATACAAGCGATGACACCTATACAGTTGAAGAGAATACCAAACTGTTTGTTCTCTATGGCCTTTACGACGATGTGGTGTATGTGCGTTACAAAGCCTATGACGTGGATAATACGTCATTTAAGGTGCCGAACAAGAAAACTATTGTTGACAGCCATGTGGCACGAGATCCCAGTTCTGTCGACGCATCACTTAATATCAATGGCGAACTGCCCTATAACATCATTTGGTATAATGACAACATGATGAAGTCGGATAATGATTTGAATATTATCGACGGAGGAAGTCATGCTCTTGATGGTTCACATGAATATGTCTGGTACTTCACCGATAGCGACCCATACGCCCTTAAAATTGAGCACAAGAAAACAGGAGGTTTCCTCTATAGTTCTGACGGTTCTACTTGCTCTCTTAATAATTCCAATTATACGCCTTTCATGTTGCTGAAGAAGTCGGGCTACGACTACGGTGTATTACAAGTGACAGGCGGAACAAAGACACTTTCTGGATATGGTAATTCATTGGTTGATAATGGTGCCCCCACAAAGTTTGTTATCTTCGGCTTGTCAGTACATGATCTGATTTATCGTTTGATAATTGCTAAGACTTGTGAGCTTTCGAAAAAATCTGAAGCGACATCTGAACAATATGTTGATATTCCGTACTCAGCTAACAATCCTACTCCACATGACCCGGATTATAATCCAACAGCGGGTACATTAAGAGTTTATGGTTCCACCCAGCGTGACTTGACAACTGCTGTAAGTGGAGTCGCAGGCGACAAATATCAGTTGGGTGAAACAATATCTTGGGGCGGAGCAGCCCATACATACAGCCATCATGCCGGTGCTGTGAGTATCGGTGACGATTTGACAGTTCCTAACGAATTCAACCGTCCTAACTGTACCTTTGAGTTCTATATAGAAGGTATATATAGTACAGATGGAACGACTCTTCAAACCAGCTTGGATGATAAGTATAAGGGCTTGAAGGTGGACAAGCTGATGTCGGATGCGGAGCTTATTGACAAGACGGTAGTGGTCAATATTGTCTATTCGTTCAATAAAGAATTGGCAACAAACAACGGTCTCGATTTTGTGAGGAGCGTAGGTCAGAATCTGTGGTACACCTACGAAACTCAGGGTGGTGCTACACCATACTTGGCACACTATACCAACGCATGGGGACTTCAGACGATGGATGGACGTAATACCCGCTATACCAACGACTATCTGTGGACACCGCTTGGTGATGTCTATGGTTTCAAACTGTATAACCGCTACATGATTAAGAACAGCGATGGCTCCAACAAAATGATGACATTTATTGGAACTGTAGAAGAAAGCAAGAACTTGGCTGTTGCAGAACCGGGTACTTCAACAGAAGCAGGAACATATACACAGGGAAATGAAATCTTTGAGCTGCTTCCTCCTGGTGAAACAGATGGTTATTTCCGCGTACATCCTGTTGTCAATACAAAGGAACAGACACAGTATTTCATCAAGAGAGACGCCCTTGACAGTAATTATGCGAAACTTAGCACTACACCTTCCGACTGGACGTTCGGACTGGATATGGCATTGCTGGAACCTTACTATGATCGCGCAGGCTATATCGGCGGATTGACAACAGCCGTAAAAGAAGGAACAGACAAACCTAAGTCGGGAAAGGAACTATACGAGGACGCTTTGCATGCAGAACCGTTTAGGATTACTGATTTACAAGCGGTGGTTTATGACGATGATAATATCGTTGATTTCGCATCGGGCTTCTACCGCCTGCACTCTGTACCTGGCACACCCGGCGTTAATCCGATACGCTATGCCAGCGGCTATTTGCACGACATAGAGAAAACAGCTGGCACAAGCAGCACAGCGATTCCTATGCACTTCTATAGTAAAGTAGGAGTGACAGGTACATTTGATGGAGATATAAATCCACTGGAATCTGGCTTCACGGAAACTCCAGCCACACGAGGCGATATTCCTGTGCTTGCTACAGAGGCTGATCCATCGACGATATTCTATCTTAATGGAGCTATTAATACTCAAGATCCATTAGATGGCGTTAATCCACGTGTCACCATGAGTTCACAGGGGCTATATGTGAAGGGAAATGTTCCTAAAATAGTTGTAGAAGAAGTTGAAGTTGATGATCCCGACAATGGAAATGCTGTGATGACAGCTACGCCTGGAAATGCAACTACATTCTCTTTGATAGGTATCGGTGGCGCCGTATTCCTGATAACTGACAAATTGGCTCCAGCAGATAGAAAATATCTGCATTATGGCCAGTCTGGAAATAAATACGACCTGAAATACTACCATAATTCTCCGACTAATGAAGCCAGATGGTGTATAGAGCCTGCTGACAATCAAGGGCTGAAGGTTGCAACGAACAATGGTGGTGATGGCTATTACTACACCACATTCTATGCGCCTTTCGATGTGCAGTTGCCTCCTGATGGTGGCAGTAAAACATATAACGCTTATATAGGCACATCGTGGAGTGATACTAATGTCAGGACGGCAAAAGTAACCAAAGAAGGTTATATCGATGGTAAGTTCATCCCTGCTGGAACGCCAGCCATCATCAGGACAACTGATGAAAGCGGAAATGTGAAACTGGCCATCCCTACTTCTACACCGTCAGAGCCGCTGTCATCATGTGTCTTTTCCGGTTCCTATCTGGAGCAGTTGCTGGATGTTGATGCAGATCATGATGTCTATACCCTCGGACTACCATTCAGAAGTACAGTAACTAAAGACGATGACTATAGCACGACTGGTGATATTAAGGCACCTCTGCCTGAGCAGGCTAATACAGGTGTGGGATTCTATATCAATGCGACTTCTAACAAGGAGCATAATGAAAAAAAAGCAAGATGGGACAAGAACAACCGTTATGTGCTGCATAACAAGATTTACTATCGTGCCTCAGGAGGTAGCGGTGCTCCTCAATTAGCTGACGTGCAGTTCATTCCCGTCATCTTTGGTGATGAGGAGCCGGGCGAGGAGGAGTTGCTGCCGGATGGTAGTGTGCAGGTCATTGGTGACGGGTGTATCTATGACTTGCTGGGCCGGAAGGTGGCTACGAAGGAGCAGGTGGAGGACGGCACGTGGCGTGAGCGGCTGGCTCCGGGAATCTATATCTTGAACGGAAAGAAGTTTAAGAAGTAAAAAAAATGTAAAACGCTTGCTTTTTTCAAAGGAATTTCGTATCTTTGCCAATGAAATTGGCGAGGCTACTTCGTATCTTTGCCACATAAACTAAAATCCTACGTCTATGAACAAAGAAGAGAAATTCGTGATTACCATCAGCCGCCAGTTTGGAACGGGCGGACATGAGATTGGTGCGGAGCTGGCTCGCCGGCTCGGAGTGAAGCTGCTGGACAAGCAGATATTGAACGAGGTGGCCTCGCGGATGAGAACCGTGGAGGACGCTGTGGAGAAGATTGAGTCGCGGAACCCGCTGTGGCGCGACGACTTCACCAACTTCTATCGTACGTATATGGCCAATGCCCAGTATGACGGGCAGGAACAGGGGGATACGAGCCACGCGCTGTTCAAGGCTCAGTGTGATGCCATTCGTAGCATTGCCGCAGAGGAGTCGTGTGTCATTGTGGGCCGTTGCGGATTCGATGTGTTTGCAGACCATCCCAATGCGCTGAAGATCTTCATTCATTCGAGCGTGGACTGCCGTAAACGCCGCATTGCCGAGAAGTACGACATCAGTGAGCACGACGCTGCAGCGATGATTGTGGACAACGACTACAGCCGTGAGCTGTATACGAAGAAGTTTACAGGGCGCGAATGGAAGGATGCCACGAACTACGACATCTCGCTGGATGTGCGTAAGTTCGGTGTGAACGGTGCGGTGGACTTCTTGATGAAATGTATTGAATAACAAAATGTGGAATGAGGAATGTGGAATGTTGAATGGTCGGCTTTGCCGATTGTCAATGGGAAATGAAGAATTCTCCATTCCGGCATCGCAGCGAAGCGAGAATCATTCAACACTCAACATTCATAATTCATAATTCATAATTCATGATGAAGAAGATATATAAGGCGCATATTCTCTTTACGAAGGAGAAGGACCGTTTCGAGGTCTATGAGAATGGTTATGTCGCAGTGGGTGATGACGGCCGCGTTGTTGGTGTCGCCTCCAACTTGGATGATCTCAAAGTTCAATTTTCAGCGTTTAACGTTCAACGTGCTGAGTTCATCGACTTCGGTGACAAGTTGCTTATCCCTGCGATGAACGACATGCATGTGCATGCCCCGCAGGTGCATAACCAGGGCGTGGCGATGGATCTGGAACTGCTGCCGTGGTTGCAGAACTACACGTTCCCCGAGGAGTCGAAATATGCCGATGTGGAATATGCCGAGCGCATGTATCGCCGTTTCATGCATACCCAGTGGCTGTTTGGTACGATGCGTAGCGTGGTCTTCGGCACCGTACATACAGCGAGCACCCGCAAGCTGATGCAGCTGTATCAGGAGGCTGGCATGGGTGCACTGGTGGGTAAGGTGGCCATGAACCGCAACTGTCCTGAGGCTCTTTGTGAAGATGTGGAGGCCGCCGTTGAGGGCAACAAACAACTGATTGCCGAGTTCGGCAATCCAGACGGACTGGTACGTCCTATCATCACGCCGCGTTTCGTGCCGTCGTGTACGCCGGAGCTGTTGAAGGCCTGTGGCGAGCTGGCAAACAAGTACCAGCTGCCCGTACAGTCGCACCTGTCGGAAAACGTCTCTGAGATAGCCTGGGTGGCAGAATTGGAGCCGGAAAGCAAGAACTATGGCGATGCCTATAACCGCTACGGACTGTTCGGACAGACACCAACCATCATGGCGCACTGTGTATGGACGGAGGGCGAGGAACTGGAACTGATGAAGCGCAACGGGGTGATGGTGGCCCACTGTCCCACGTCGAACTTCAACCTGTCGTCGGGAATGGCACCCATCCGCTCACTGCTTGACGAGGGCGTGCGCATCGGTCTGGGCAGCGACATCAGTGGCGGTCACGACCTGAACATGTTCCGTATGCTGGTTTACGCCATCCAGGTCAGCAAGATGCACTATCAGTTGAATCATGACAAGGCGTTCCTCAACCTGTCTGAGATATTCTGGATTGCCACCAAGTCGGCAGGCAGTTTCTTTGGCAAGGTGGGCAGTTTCGAGCCGGGTTACGAATTCGACGCACTAGTCATTGACGACAGTGTGCTCTATCCGTCCGAATACTCGCTGCTGCATCGTCTGGAGCGTTTCATCTATGTGGGTGACGACCGCCAGATAGTGCACCGATTCTGTCGCGGCCAGGAGGTGCCTGAGCCGAAGGTGTCTATAGCCTGAATCCGAAGTAGAGGCGGGTGAGCCATTTCTCATTATGGACGGACAAATCGTCCTTGTGGCCAATGCCGGTGAAGTGGTAGACCATGGAGAATCCCGCAAACTTGTTGCGGCCAATCTGTTTGACAATGGCACCGCGGCCGGTAATAATCACTTCCGGGAAATGATAGTGCAGGGGTACTTCCGTATCATCCATGGTGATGGACGTATTGGTATAGACAATGAATGTGGGCAGAGCAGATATATGGAGTAGCCAGCTTTGTGCGGGAACGTAGTTATAGCCGTAGCCGGCTCCAATGCCGATATTGGTCATCTTAAATTTAATCTGGGTATCGTGGTTCACCTCGCCATGCTGTCCCTGGCCGGACAAGGCAAGCAGGACACTGCCTGCCGAGCGGCGCTGGATGTAGCTGTGTGAGAACGCGGCAGGATAGGAGAACCGCCGGCTGTTGAAGACGTAGTAGGCGTTGGCGTTCAGCGTCCGCAGCCGGAACATATCGTCCGATGTGGTAATGTCGCGCCGCTCGCCGTCAACTTCTTGCCAGCCCTTGAAGTTGCGGGCATCCTGATAGGTGATTTCATAGCCGAAGCGCTTACCGTAGGAGCGGAAGCCAATCTCGTAGTCGTTATATTTTCCCAATAGTTTGGCAGGGTTGAGCGACAGGTTAAGCGACAGGCCCAGATAGCTGACACCCACGCTAAGTGTCGCCTTATAGTCTGCCTGTAGTTTGGATTCGAAGTGATACGGCTGCCTCCCCTCGGCCGTGATGCGTGCACCGGAAACGTTCATACGTCCCGTCAGCGTCCATTTGGTCGTCGGGCGTGTCACATAGCCGGTGTCGATATTGGCCCGCCAGTACCGCTTTGTCAGTACGCTGTCGACGAAGTGGTTCAGCCGGAATGTCTTCTGGGCATTTGATATACCCGTCATGATCACAGCAAGAATCAACAATACTACCTTTTTCATTTGATACCCATCACTTATTACTTTTCGCTGCAAAGATAGTGAAAATCGGACTGACTGTTGGGTCGGCCCGATTTTTATGGAAGCGTTGCTTAAACGTTCGTTTTTATTCTGCCTCAGCTTGAACTTTGTTCGAGCCTGCTCACGCTCGGAAGTGTAAGCAGGCTTTCACTTCTCTCGCTTACTCGCAGCCTTCGGGCTCAGCGGCACGGAAGTGGGCTAAGTCCTCAACCTGGAAGGCCTTGATGTATGCGCTCTTACCGTATACATCCTCCTCAGTCATGCGAACATAAACCTGAGCACTCTTAGCGAACAGCTCAGGAGCCTTGGCTGCATCGCGGATGATAAGCAGAGACATAACCAGCTCGGCAGTCATATCGTAGAGACGACGAGCAAGGAAGTCCTGAGCATCCTGATTCTCGAGAGCTTTCACGTTAGCAAGAGCCTCCTCGTAAACAGGAATGAGCTTCTCTATGCGAGCCTTCAATCCAGCGACGGAATCGCTGGGCACCAGACTTGCTGCCATATCTTTGATATTAGCAAGCATGGTGCCGTTGGTGATGTAGCGGATAGCAGCAACAACCTGCAGCTGAGTGGTACCCTCGTAGATAGAGAAGATACGAGCATCGCGGAACAAACGCTGGCTCTTGTACTCCATAATGAAGCCTGAACCGCCGTGGATGCTGATGGCATCGTAAGCGTTCTGGTTGGCATACTCAGAGTTCATACCCTTAGCCAATGGGGTGAAGGCATCAGCCAAGCGCTGATACTTCTTCAACTCCTGCTTCTCCTCTGGTGTGAGCTTGCGGTCGCGCTCGATATCCTCGAGGCACTTGTAAACGTCTACATAGCAAGCTGTCTCATAGAGCAATGAACGACCAGCATCGAGCTTAGCCTTCATGCGAGAAAGCATATCGTAAACAGCGGGGAAGTTGATAATCTTATCACCAAACTGCTGACGCTCCTTAGCGTAAGCTAGACCTTCGTTGTAAGCCTCCTGCTCAACACCTACTGACTGAGCGGCGATACCCAGACGGGCACCGTTCATCAGAGCCATCACGTACTTGATAAGACCCAGACGAGTGCTTCCGCAGAGTTCTGCCTTTGCGTTCTTATAAGTCAGCTCGCAGGTAGGTGAACCATGGATACCCAGCTTGTGCTCGATGTGACGAACATCAACACCGCCCTGGCGCTTGTCGTAGATGAACATGGAGAGACCACGTCCGTCCTTGGTGCCTTCCTCTGAACGAGCCAGCACGAGGTGGATGTCAGAGTCACCATTGGTGATGAAACGCTTCACACCATTCAGGCGCCAGCAGTTCTCCTTCTCATCGAAGGTAGCCTTCAGCATCACACGCTGCAGGTCGGAACCTGCATCAGGCTCAGTCAGGTCCATACTCATGCCCTCACCAGCGCAAACGCGTGGGATGTACTTCTGGCGCTGCTCCTCTGAACCGAACTCATAGAGCGTGTCGATACAGCTCTGCAGGCTCCAGATGTTCTGGAAACCGGCATCAGCAGCCGAAATCATCTCAGAGAGCATTGAGAACACTGCGTTAGGCAGGTTCAGACCGCCGTAACGGCGAGGCATTGATACACCCCACAGACCAGCCTTACGGGTGGCGTCGAGGTTCTCGTAAGTCTTAGAGGCGTAGATCATACGACCGTTCTCGAGGTGTGGACCTTCGAGGTCA
>JAEEGH010011027.1_pt1 | contig 20594 bp, 7 predicted proteins | sample 9134181 | NCBI WGS metagenome assembly JAEEGH01 (sample SAMN16246544, study PRJNA631951) | gut metagenome | biome: gut microbiome; feature: rumen; material: DP-attached | host: Bos | place: Iran: Karaj | collected 2018-10
TGCAAATAACGTGAATGTGGGTTCGGCAGAAGCAACGACGGGTGCTCCTACGGTAACTGTTACCGGTAAGGGTAACCTGACGGGCAGCAAGACGCTGACGTTCTCGATTACTGCGGTGAGTCTGGAACACGCAATTGTCGGAGTAGCCTCTGCAACCTATTCGGGTTCGGAAGTCGAGCCGACCGTAACGGTGAAACTTACTGCCGACAGTACTCCACTGGAACAGGGAACAGACTATACGGTCGTTTACTCGAACAACATCAATGCTGCTACGGCTGATGCTACTAGTGCTCCAACGGTGACAGTAACCGGTAAGGGTAACTACACGGGTTCACAGTCAGTGACGTTTACCATCGATCCAAAGACCGTCACAGCCGCAATGATAGACGACATTGAGGCCCAGACGTATACCGGCTCTGCCTTTACTCCCACGTTGACGGTGAAAGACGGCACGACGACGCTGGTGCTGAACACCGACTATAGCGTAGACTATGAGAACAATGTCAATGTGGGTATTGCAACAGCAACCATTATTGGTGAAGGAAACTACAAGGGTACTGCCAGCAAGACGTTCACCATCAATCCGAAGGAACTGACGGCTGAGATGGTGACGCTGAATCCCGAGAAAGTCGAATATAACGGCGCTACGCAGAAACCCGAAGTGACGGTAGCCGACGGTACTGCGCTGACAGCCAACGACTACACCATCGAGAACAATGGTGGTAAGGAGGTCGGCAAGTATGTCGTCGTGGTTACTGCCAAGGGTAACTACACGGGCGAGGTAACGAAACAATTCGAAATCGTGAACCGTAAGTTGAAGGCGACAGATATCACGTTCAGCGAGAACTGGGCTTCGTACTATCATCCGACGGAGAATATCGACCTGCCAGAAGGTGTTGCTGCCTACGTGCTGACAGCTGTCGGCGAGACGACGGCTACAGCGACGCAGATCAGCTATATTCCTGCCGGAGTGGCAGTGCTGCTGCAGAACGGGGTGACGACGACTACCACCAACACCAGTGCGGAAGGCAACCTGATGGTTCATGCTGATGAGGCAGTGGATGTGACAACGGTCGGCGGAACCGTCTATGGTCTCTATAACGGAAAACTGATGCGAGTGGCTTCGGGAACGATTCCTGCAGGCAAGAACTTCTTGATGGTGAGCAAGCCAATCGGTGCTCCGCAGCTGACGATTACGACTGACAATACGACAGCTATTGAGGTGCTTGAGAATATAGCAGCATTAGAGGACGGCACTGACGAGTGGTTCACACTGGACGGTCGCAAGCTGCAGCAGAAGCCGACGAAGAAGGGCCTCTATATTAAGAATGGTTTTAAGGTAGTTGTTAATAATAAATAAGGTACACGTGCGCGATATGAAACATTATATGAATAAATTCTTGACCATTGCCGCCCTGCTGATGCTGACAACGCTCGGAGCAAGGGCAGAACAGAATGTGAACATCAAGGTGACACCGGAGGGCGCAGGAACGGTGACATACTCTATAACGAGTGGAGTATGTACGCTGACGGTAACCCCTGCGTCGGGCTATTACCTGACGGTAGAGAACCTGTCGGCTGTGACGACACTGAACGGTGGAGCCATGCAGACTCCCAGCAGAAGAATCGACATTGACCCGGGTACGACGGTGGAGATTACCGCAACGGACGCTTCGGCAGATCCCAGCAAGACGACGACCTACACGTTCCCGATGCCCGAAAATCAGGATTTCGATGTGGAGGTGACCGCAGATTTCCAGACGCTCATCGCTATAAACCCATCGGTTGAGTTGGAAGGTTGGACGTTTGGCGAACAGCCTAACACACCTGTTGTAAAAGGTAATCTGGGTAACGGTGCTGTGACGTTCACTTATCAAGCTGAGGGTGCTACGGAGTTCACCGAGACTGTTCCGACAGCTGTTGGTACACATACGGTGAAGGCCTCTGTGGCTGCTGCCAAACAATATAAGGCCGGCGAGGCTACAAACACCTTCATCATCAGTGCAAAGGCAGTAACAGCCGCAATGATTGCCGACATTGCCGACCAGACGTATAGCGGAACACCCATTACTCCGACGCTGACGGTAAAAGACGGCGAGACGACGCTGACGCTGAACACCGATTATTCTGTCGCTTATGAGAATAACGTCAATGTAGGTTCCGCTACAGCTACAATCACTGGTAAAGGTAACTATACGGGTACTGCCAGCAAGACGTTTACCATCGGAAAGGCCGCAGCCGCTATTACGAAGGCTCCTGCTGCAATAGATGGTCTTGTCTATAGCGGTGAGGCTCAGGCGTTGGTAGAGGCCGGTACTGTTTCAGCCGGTACGATGGTATACAGCACGACACTGACAGGAACTTTCAGCGAGACGATTCCCACAGGAACAAATGCTGGTACATACACCGTATATTATATGGTGAATGGTAACGACAACTATAATGGCATTGATGCCAGCGAGACGAACAAGGTGTCGGTGACTATCGCAAAGGCAGCAATTACTGAGGTGACTTTGGAAGAGACGTCGTTCACCTATACCGGATCAGAACAGACGGCTACCGTTTCTTCGGTGAAGGCCGGTGAGCTGACGCTAACGGCCACAGACTATGATGTCTCCGGCAACAAGGGTACCGACAAGGGAACCTATACGGTTACTGTGACCGCTAAGGAGACTAGCAACTTCAGCGGTTCGAAGACGGCCGATTTCACCATTGGTGCGAAGTCCGTCACATCCGCAATGATAGCCGACATTGCTGACCAGACGTATACCGGAGCGGCCATTACTCCCACACTGACGGTGACAGATGGCGAAACGACGCTGACGTTGAACACCGACTATACGGTAGCATATTCAGATAATACGAATGTCGGAACAGCTACTGCTATCATTACGGGTAAGGGTAACTATCAAGGAACAACCAATAAGACGTTCACCATCACCGCCAAGAGCATTGCTACTGGCTATACGGTAAGTGTTGACGCCACTCAGACGTACATCTATACGGGCTCTGAAATTAAGCCGACGGTGATGGTGACACCTGCGGACGGAGGTACAGCACTGACACTGGATACAGACTATACCGTCAGCTACTCGAATAACATTAACGCTGCTTTAGCTAGTGATGATTTGGCTCCAACGGTGACAGTAACCGGTAAGGGCAATTACACAGGTTCGGCATCTGCCACATTTACGATTGCAAAGGCGTCAGCTACGTTGTCGTTCAGTGCTGAGAGTATTTCTACTCCTGTCAATGTAACTCCCGAGTGGCCCGAACTGGAGAATCCGCAGAAGGTAAATGTGATATTCAGCAGTTCTGCTCCGGAGGTCGCTGAGGTTGACGAGGCTACTGGCGAGGTGAAGATGAATACACCCGGTACTACCACGATTACTGCTGCTGTCAATGACCCCAACTATCAGGATGCGGAAGCCAACTATGTACTTGAAGTGACGAGCTATGCTTATAAACTGAAGATTGATGGTAAGGTGGTGACGGAGGAAAATCGTAATAGCTTGTTTGATGGATCTGTGATGTTTAATGGAGTAAACCGACTGTATTTGACGGGTGCGGAGATAGTCGGTATAGAGAGCGGACTGGACTCATTGGAAATCTACATCAAAGGTACAAATGTCATTGTGGCGGAAAACGACAAATATGCTATTCGTGACCTGACGCCAGCGCGTACGCAGAATCTGAGATTCTTAACAGATAATACGGACCCGGGTTCCTTGCAATTGTTGAGTGAAAACTCGATAATTTTCGGCTTCGACACCATTACAGTTGAAAAACCGCTGATAGTTGAATTGCCTTCTTCTTCTTCTAATGGACTGGAACTGAATTCAGAGTATACGTATTATGCTATGATAGTTGTACCATTGGATCCTCTTGTCGATGGCGAAAACAAGAATAAGACAATAGACTATGGTGATGATCCTGGTGGCGCAGGAAATGGAGATTTGACGAATATTATTATCGATAATGTGCTTTATACGTTGCATGACACACAGACCCCAGGGGTCAGTGACGATGGTTTCTATGATGGTATGGTGGTGCTTAATTCAGTGGTGTCGGACGATGATATGCAGAATGCTCTCCAACTGATTCCAAGCACTGACGACTATGCCAACGCTTTCAAGGGACTGACGATTATGGTACCCCCAGGGACGGGTAAAATTGCCATTAAGTTGTTTACCCAGGAGGGACATGGAATCTGTGTAAACTTAGGCGGTTTAATAAAGAAGGTCATTCAGACTCATGGCAAGGTTCTTGTTGATACGATTCCATATTCCTGTCCCATTGCCACCTATGTCTATATTTATCATGTTGAAATCGATGGTGCTGCTGCAGCTAATAATAGCCATCGTATTGGCCCAAAGCCCACAGTTACTACTGGTGTGAATGGATTGTCGGTATCGGCAGACAACGTCGATACGCCTCCGGGAGCGCAGGCTGACTATTTGAGTCTGTCGAGGGACGACATCATGATTCCCGAGGGTGGTGCCGGACACATCATCGTGGAGAACGAAAAGGTGACCGACCTGAACGGTGACGCCTTCGGATCGATGTTTGACAACGAGGACATGGCCCCCAAGAGAAGAGCATACGGAGACTACGATATTACCTATATCGACCTGCGCGGTACGAGCATTACGGGTAAGGAGTTCAGCCGCGAGGAGGGACCCTTCAAGGGTCTGCCCGAGACCACCTTCATCTATCTGCCTGCCGGCAACATCGTAAGTGGCAAGAATATGGTGGTGGGTAGCGTGTGCGATTCACTCCTGTTGGGCAACGACTACTACTCGTTCGAATGTGCTCCAGGCGGATTCACGGCAACAAATGCTGTATTGGAGCGCTCGTTTGAGGCCGATAAGAAGAAGCCGTTCTACGTGCCCTTCGCCCTCAGCAATCACGAGGACTATGGTACGTTCTTCGAGTTCGATGAGTTGAAGAACGGTGTGTTGGAAATGAAGAAGGCGACGACTGTTGCAGCCAATACGGCGTACTACCTGCAGGCCAAAGAGGGCGGGGTAGAGAACATTGAGGCACAGAGCGTCCAAGTAGAACCGCTGGAAGAGGAACCATATTCGGGACTCATTGGTACTTATATGCCAATAGCACTTTTCAGCGACTCGTATGTCTACGACAACGACCTGAAGCAATTCAGAAAGGGAAACATCGATTATGCTGCTCCCTTTGAAGTATACTTGTCGATAAAAAGTGACGAGTCTACGCTGCTGACGCACTGGGAAGGCGAACCGGCTCCAACGGTCGTCGAGGCAGTGCGTACGGAAAGTGCTGAAACAAACCAGTGGTACTCGCTGGACGGAAGGAAACTTCAGGAACAGCCGACACGAAAAGGTGTCTACCTGAGGAATAGTAGAAAGCTCGTCGTGAAGTAACACTCAGAGAAAAAGAGGCGGATTTTAAAGAATCTGCCTCTTTTTTTGAAAAAAGTCGCGAAAAAGTTTGGCGGTTTCGCAAAAAGTGATTACCTTTGCACCCGCAAATCAGAAATAGGAACTTTTTTGCAGGTCGATTTTAGGTCGACAACGAATCATGGAGGTTCCGTAGCTCAACTGAATAGAGCATCTGACTACGGATCAGAAGGTTGTGGGTTTGAATCCCGCCGGAATCACAAAACAGACGCCATCGAGAGAGATGAGACGGAAAGAATTTGCGGAAATAGCTCAGTTGGTAGAGCACAACCTTGCCAAGGTTGGGGTCGCGGGTCCGAGTCCCGTTTTCCGCTCAACATGTTGAACAAAAAAGAGCATTAGGACGTTGGGTCTTAATGCTAAAATGCCCAGGTGGCGGAATTGGTAGACGCGCACGTTTCAGGTGCGTGTGCCGCGAGGCGTGCAGGTTCGAGTCCTGTTCTGGGCACTCTTTTTTATTCACGCGTTATCAAGTGTTGGAGAGGTGGCGGAATTGGTAGACGCGCTACTTTGAGGGGGTAGTGTCAATTGCGACGTGGGAGTTCGAGTCTCCTCCTCTTCACTTTCAAAAGGAGAAAAACGCGGAAATAGCTCAGTTGGTAGAGCACAACCTTGCCAAGGTTGGGGTCGCGGGTCCGAGTCCCGTTTTCCGCTCTTTTTTATACAGAAAAACAAAAACCAACCCATCTAGATGAATTTATACTTACGATACTTTGATCAGGAAGTATTAGTGAAAAATGCCGATGAAGCTATTGCATTTCTCGCTGATATTGATGAAATAGGAATGAATCAGATGCTTGAACGTGATATCCGCGAATATGTGGATAGCAACGTGATGTACCCCAAGCGCTATAAGATTCGTCCACGCGTTTATTTTATTATTATTAAGACTGAAGCAGAAACGATGGAAGACTTCAAGGACAAGAAGGCTGTTCGTCCGGTTGCTGCTGTCGTGAAACCCGAGGCTCCCGTATTGGTTCGACTCAACGAGGAGCGTTTCGGATGGTACGAGGGAGCGCTCGACTTCAAGCGTGTGTCAGTTGTTCCGGGAACGGGTAAGTTCCAGTATCGCGACACGCATTTTGTGGCATGCTGCAAGGCGGTGTCCGGAATGGACTGTTACAATCGCATTGTCGACCATCTGAGCCAGCGCGTCGATCCGCGCAGCCAGTTCCCCTCAGCCAAGGGAAAGAATTTCAAGTTCACTTATCTGGGACAGTGTAAATAATAAGGGAGCGCAGAGATGAATAAGGTAATGTTGATTGGCAACGTGGGTCAAGAGCCTGAAATCCGCTATGTGGAACAAGGTGTTGCTGTTGCCCGTGTGCGACTGGCAACTACGGAACGCGGCTATACGCTGCAGAATGGTACGCAGGTGCCCGACCACACGGATTGGCATAACGTAATTCTTTGGCGCAAACTGGCTGAGATCGTTGAGAAGTATGTCCACAAAGGCGACAAGTTGTATGTGGAAGGGCGCATTCGCTATTCTACCTACGACGACAAGCAGGGACAGCGTCGCAGTATGACGGAGATTTGGGCAGACAACATCGAGTTGCTCTCGCCACGTCCCGCAGCAACGCCGGAGGAGTCGGGCTCGACGGCTACAGAGTAATCATGGACGAATATTTACAACAGATTTTCAATGAGGTGACGTTGATGTCGCCCTCGTTAGGAGCTGTCATTGCGGGCGTGTTGGCCTGTCTGCTATTGTTGGTGTCGGGCTATGCGTCGGGCTCTGAAATTGCGTTCTTCTCGCTGTCGCCCAGCGACCTGAGTGAGTTGGACGAAGAACGTACACCCACTGACGTCAAGATCAAGGAGCTGCGCGAGGATTCGGAGCGTACGCTGGCTACCATTCTGATTACCAACAATCTAGTGAACGTGACAATCATCATGCTGCTGAACTATTTCTTTGCGCATGTGGTCGACTTTGGCGGAGTCTACTGGCTGCAGTTCCTGGTCATCACCGTACTGCTGACTTTCCTGTTGCTGCTGTTCGGCGAGATTATGCCGAAGGTGTATACGGGACAGCATCCGCTGAGCTTCTGCCGTCGTGCCGTCGGGGGAATATTGTTCTGCCGCAAACTGTTCTATCCGTTTGCTACGATACTGATCAAGTCGGGCATCCTGGCTGACAAGGTGGTAGGCAAGAAGAGCCACATACTGAGCGTCGACGACTTGGAGCAGGCTTTGGAACTGACCGACAAGGAAGATATCAAAGAGGAACAGCGCATGTTGGAGGGTATCGTCCGTTTTGGCGACGAGACAGCCAAGGAGATTATGACGTCGCGTCAGGATGTTGTGGATCTTGACTTCAAGTCTTCCTTTGCTGAAGTGCTGCGCTGCATTGTGGCAAACAACTATTCGCGCATTCCCGTCTATCAGGACAATAGCGACAATGTACGAGGAATCCTGTATATCAAGGACCTGTTGCCGCACCTGTCGAAGGGTGCTGCCTTCCGTTGGCAGTCGCTCATCAGACCTCCGTATTTCGTTCCCGAAACGAAGAAGATTGACGACCTGCTGCGCGAGTTCCAGGAAAACAAGGTGCACATTGCCATTGTGGTCGACGAATTCGGTGGTACCAGCGGTATTGTGACGTTGGAGGATATCCTGGAGGAAATCGTCGGCGAGATTAACGACGAGTATGATGAGGACGAGAAATCGTACGCACGCATCAATGCCAACACCTTTGTCTTCGAGGGTAAGACGTCGCTGTCGGACTTCTATAAGATTCTGAAGGTAGACGATGATATCTTCGAGGATGTGGAGGGCGATGCCGACAGTATTGCCGGACTGCTGCTTGAAATCAAGGGCGACTTCCCAAAACTGCACGAAAAGATAGACTATCAGAACTTCACCTTCGAGATACTGGAGATGGAAGAACGCCGTATCTCAAGGGTCAAGGTCGTCTATCACAATAACACAACGGAAGAGTAGGGGGACTTGCTCTTATCCAATCATTTCGATTATTCCCAACCGAATCGTTTCCAATCCATCACTTGGTTCCAGCCAAAGTTGAGGGACGTTTTGTTGTAGGCCATATTGCCGTAACTGTACCCGCTGCCTTTTCTGGGAATAAACATGCTGACACAACCGTACTGCAGATCAGGATTGAAGTAGGAGAAAGCCTGTTGCTGCGGCCAGAATTGGGACATCCACTTGAGCGACATCCTGCAATAAGGAACAGCCTGCTGATAGGTGGTGTTCCACAGCTTGAAGTCGTCGGCTGACAGTAATCGTTCCATGATGGCCCTCATGTCGTACATGACGTCACTGTTGTTGCTCGTGTTGTATAAATAGTATGCGATACTCGTCAGGTCCGGACTATCGGGATATTGCGGATAGCCGCCAGTGGCGCGCTCCAGCATGTCGTGGGTCCTGTCGGCCAAGTCGCCGATATACTTGGTGTCAATGACGGAAAGAGGAACACTGTAGCCGTCTTTCATATACGGCCATGTGTATTTCTCTGAGTAATTCAGGTTGTTGTAATCGGCATAATAATCGTAATAGTTGTCGATGATGCCTCTGTACAGGTCGCTGCCGCTCTTGAACAACGGGGGAACGACCTTATCGTAAGGTGCACCTCGTCCGGGAATCTCGGAGGGCGAGCCCATCAGATAGTCTGTCACCTCGCGAAGCTCATAGCCGTTCTCGACGCACATCATATTGCAGCAGTCGGCAAAGATGAAACTCAGCTTGGGCAGCACGTTCTGGTCCTTCAGCCCCTTCAGGGCACGGGCCATCTGGGTGATGTTCATCCACTTGTTGGTGTCTATGCCATAGGCACGTCGCTGGGCAATCGTATCTGATTCAACAAGCCATCCGGAGGCGTGGCCCCAGAGTACCAAGCCATACTCTTTGGCCGGACGCAGTTCGGTGATTTTTTTCAGCACCTCGCTGAACTGCTCGGGGTCGGAGGCGTAGAAGTCGGAAGTGTATTTATAGAGGGTGTCCAACTTCGCTTCTTTCGTGATTTGGGCGATATAAGGCTTTTCGCTGCCAACGTTCCGGTCGATGAAAGCCACCATGTTGCAGTTCTGGGGAATGCCCGCAGCACCTTGCATCATTTCCTTGATGTCATCCATCACCACACTCGACAGATTGTTGTCGCCCGACATGTAGACCATCACGGTGCGCTGGGAAACGGTCTTGGGCGTTTCATTGTTTTCTTCTTTCTTACAACCTGTCAGCAGGACAGCACAACATGCAAAAACGAATAGTATCTGTTTCATAGTTCTTGTTCATTGATTGAAGCATTTGCTTGTTTGCGAAGACGTTCCTGATACCACCACAGGCCGAAGAGCAGTCCGATGGCCATCAACGCCATATAGATCCAAACGGCAGTGGACGAGAGCATGAAGCTTGGTGGAATAACTACCTCGATGGTGCGAACGTCGTACGCCTCGGGTGATTCCAGCAGGAAGGCCTTTACATGGAACCGATAAGTGCCGGCAGGCACTCCCTTGTATGTGGCCATGCGGGTCTTGTCGGCATTGACCCAGTCGTGGTCGTAGCCGTCGAGTTTGTATTGGTATACCACACGGTGTTGCAACTGATAGTTGAGTGCTGCGAAACGGAAGGCGAACTCGTCACCATGCGAGGGGAGTGTGACCGTCCTGCTCTCGGGAACGTAATAGTCGAAGGTCTGATTCAGTCGTGGACTCTGCAATTCGTCGTTGAGGAAGAAGTCGGTGATACGCAACTTCAGCAGCGATCCCCGCGCATTCTTCAGCTTCTTGCGGTCGATGGTGTAGTAGCCGTTCATGGTACCAATGAGAATAGTGCCGTCGCTTAATGTGATGGCTGCTCCCTCAGAACACATGGTCTCGTCGACACCGTCGAGGTTGGAGAAGGTGGTGAAGATTTTCTTGCTCACATCCAGCGAAGCGAGGATATGGTCTGTAGCAAACCACACGTTGCCTTTCTCGTCGAACGTGAGGCTGCGTATCTCTTCCGAGGGCAGACCGTCTTCTATGCCGTAGTTCTTGAATTGCCAGCAGCCGTTCTCGTCCTTCGTAGTGGTACAACTCAGACCACCGGTGTTGGTGCCCACCCACATGGTACCCTTCGGGTCGCAAGCCAGATTGACGATGTCGTAGCTCATCAGGCCGTTCTCCATGACTGCCGGACTTTCCATCTCTTCAATGGTGATGTTCTCGTTGTGTATCTTCATGATGAGGATACCGTCGGTACTGCCTGCCCAAATACTTCCATCCTTGGCAAGGGCGACGGTGCGCACTTTCTGATGGATTTTTTCGGGATAGCGCTTCATGACGTTCTTGTTGTGCAGGGCGATGTAGCGTCCGTTCTTATCCTTGTGAAGCACGTTGACGCCTCCACCATAGGTGGCTACCCAGATGTTGCCCTCGCGGTCTTCAACAGCCTGATAGGCAGCATTGGAACTGAGCGAGTAAGGGTCTTTGTCGTCGTGATGGAAATTCAGGATGGTATATCCTCCATTGCCGGTGGGCGTTATTTTGTAGACGCCGTTGTCTTTGTCGCATACCCAATAGTTGCCGGCTTTATCCATCGAGATACCGTAAGGTCGGCTGATGGGATTGCCGTTAGAGTCGTGGGTAATGACGCCCTTGGGGTTCATCTTTTCATCATAGATGAAAATCTTGCCTCGCTTGTTGGCCAGCAACACCGTCTTGCGCTTCTTGTCGGAGAGCATGCCTCTGACCTCGTTGTCAAGCGGCGATTCTGCTCCAGGCATCAGCTGCGTCCGTTCAATGGTGTTCTTCTGTACTTCCAGTTTCTCCAGACCTCGGCGAATGGTAGATAGCCAAATGACGCCCTCGTTCATTTCGAGACGGGCACCTACTGTGTTCGATAGGTTCCAGGGGTTGCTGGGGTCGTTATGGAAATACTCCACTTCGTCGGCCTCGCGGTTGTAATAGCCATATCCGCCATGATTCATGCGTATCCAAACGACTCCCATTGCCTCGCCGAATTCTGCACCACGACTGGTAAATTCGGGCAGGGGGACGCGTTGGCTGAACAGTTTGATGCTGCCGGTTTCGGGATTCAGCCTGTAGGCACCATCCCCCAAGTCGGAGAACCAGATGAGCCCGTGGCTGTCGACGAAGAGTCCTGTCACTTCGCGTCCGATGTCCGTAATGACTTTGGGCTCTTGACCATAGGAGAAAATGACGATCTTACCCGACTTGGTACCGAAGAAGATGTTGTATCCGTTGGTTGCTACCTGGGTGACTTGTTCATCCGTCATGATGCCTTTCCTTTCTAACGAAAGATTCGGGACGTTTACTCGTCGCAGACCTTGTTCCGTACCGGCCCAAATGTCATCGTGATATCCTCCGACGAGACACTTGACGGTGATTCCGTTGGTCATGATCTGTTGTGGGGTGATTCCGTTCTTGTCGACCTTGAATTTGTAGAAGTCACCATCGTTGAACGGAATAAAGACATCACCATTGGCGGCCAGATAGGGTGTCGTGAAATAGTCGGCACCGAGCTGGTCGTGACCGCTGACTCCTTCGAACGGGTCGATGATGCGGTCGGTTTTTCTGTCAATGACGAAGAACCGCCCGTCGTACATCTTCATCCAGACGTTCTGGCGCTGGTCGATGGTGGCATTCGCTATACGGTTGTGCAAGCCCTTGATGCCACTGGCGATACCCGTCTTGTAGTTATAGAAATGGTAGCCGTCGAAGCGCACCATGCCGTTCCATGTGGAAATCCACACATACCCGTAGTCATCGCTGATGATGGAGGAAATGGCATTACTAGGCAGCCCATTGTCTGTTGAGTAATGCGAGAGTGAAGCCTGCATATGCTGGGCTCTCGTGTTCGTGGAAACCCAGAGCGCCAGCATTGCAAGCAATGTTAGTAGACTTGTTTTGTAGTTTGTAATGGTCATTCTGTGTATTAATAGGCGAAGAGCGGGTAGGCCTTCATGGTCTCGTTGACCTCGCCGCGAACCTTGGCGATAACCTGCTCGTTCTCGGGATCGTTCAGCACTTCCTCAATCCAGGCGGCAATCTGAACCATCAGGTCTTCCTTCGCACCACGAGTGGTGATGGCGGGAGTGCCCAGACGGATACCAGAGGTCTGGAAAGCCGAGCGGCTGTCGAACGGTACCATATTTTTATTAACGGTGATGTCGGCAGCAACGAGGGCATTCTCGGCCACCTTACCAGTCAGTTCGGGATACTTCGAACGCAGGTCGACCAGCATCGAGTGATTGTCGGTACCACCGCTGACGATGCCGAAGCCGCGCTTGACGAGCTCCTCGGCCAGCACGGCAGCATTCTTCTTCACCTGCTTGGCCCACTCCTTGAATTCGGGCTTCAGAGCCTCACCGAAGGCAACGGCCTTGGCGGCAATGACATGCTCCAGCGGACCGCCCTGCTGACCAGGGAATACGGCGCTGTTCAACAGCTGCGACATCTTCTTGACAACGCCCTTCGGAGTGGTGTAACCCCAAGGATTGTCGAAGTCCTTGCCCAGCAGGATGATACCGCCACGCGGACCACGCAGGGTCTTGTGAGTAGTAGAGGTCACGATGTGAGCCCACTTCACGGGGTTCTCCAGCAGACCAGCGGCAATCAGTCCGGCAGGGTGGGCCATATCGATCATCAACAGGGCCCCAACCTTATCGGCAATCTCGCGCATACGCTTGTAATCCCACTCACGGCTGTAGGCAGAGCCACCGCCGATAATCAGTTTGGGCTTGTTTTCGATAGCCAGACGCTCCATCTCGTCGTAGTCGACGCGACCGGTCTCCTTATTCAGATTATAGCCAACGGGCTTGTAGAGAATACCGCTGGTGTTGACGAGCGAACCGTGCGACAGGTGACCACCGTGATCCAGATTCAGACCCATGAAGCAGTCGCCGGGCTTCAGCACAGCCAGCAGAACGGCAGCATTAGCCTGGGCGCCAGAGTGGGGCTGCACGTTGGCATACTCGGCTCCGAACAATTCGCATACGCGGTCGATGGCCAACTGCTCTACCTTGTCAACCACCTGGCAACCACCATAATAGCGATGGCCGGGATAACCCTCTGCGTATTTGTTTGTAAGGTAACTGCCCATAGCCTCCATAACCTGGTCGCTTACAAAGTTCTCACTGGCAATGAGTTCAATGCCCTTCAACTGGCGCTGATGCTCCTGCTCAATCAACTCGAAAATCTGATTGTCTCTTTCCATTGTTTTTGTCTATCTGTTTTTAATTTAAATCTAATGGACTGCAAAGATACGAATAAGTGAGCAAAAAACCAAATAAAATATGGATTTTTTCGAACGGAAGTATCTTCTCGCGAAGCGAAAGGTTACGAATAAGTGAGCAAAAAACCAAATAAAATTTGGATTTTTTCGAACGGAAGTATCTTCTCGCGAAGCGAAAGGTTACGAATATCAATTAATCAATCAACCAATTCCATCACATTATATATTTTTTCATTGAAAAATTTTGTTTCTTACTGACATCCGACATAGATTTTCATTTAAACGCCTTATTTACAAGTAATTATCAAAACATTCCAGCTCATTATACTGACATAAAACCGACATAATACTGACATAGAACTGACATAATACCGACATAAAACGATCATTTTGCTTCATATTGTTGTGTCTGTCCGTCAAGCACAAGCTTTTATTGCTTCATAAGGGACCTGGCAACTCTGATACTTAGGCCTCGTGAGTTTTTCTCCTAATTCTTATTGTGAAATTCTCTAGAGAATTTTATGCTCCCCTGCGCTCTTAGCAATTGTTAGGACTAGGTTAAGCACAAAATTCTCTAGAGAATTTCATAACGAGCCTTCATGTAACAATTACTAACCCTTATCCTTCAGTTCGTTCACCTCCCTTCTGAACATTTGTGTGCTTTGCTGTAAACGACAAGCTTCATCAAGTCAGTTCTGCGCAGTTCTATGTCTGATTTATGCCAGTTTTATGTTGGTTCTATGTCAGTAATATGTCGGTTTTATGTCGGTATAATATCAGTGTGCGGTAATATAACCTCTTGATTATTAATAAGATATTATTAAATCCATGTCGGATGTCAGTAAATTATAAATTTTCCAAATATCTTTTCGTTTTTAATGACATAATCAGACCTATTCGCTGTATGAAATGTGTCCCAATATCATTTTGGTTACCAAATTGCTTTGCTGATTCAAAAAAAGTTGTATCTATGCAGTGAACATACAAGTAAGGTAGAAATATATAGGTAGCGTTTAGTGAAAATAATACGACTGCTGATAAAAAAACTCAATTATCAATTGTCAATTTTCAATTATTTCGTATCTTTGCACTCTAGAACCTAATTTATTAAACTAACTTACTAATATGAACGCCATTAAAATCAAAGTTTTGTTTGTCATCCTGATGTTGGTTGGCATGCAACAGGCGAAGGCTGACTCCAATCAGCCGAGAGTATTGCTTCCGGATATGACGTCAGATGAGAATTCCATCGACCTGCCGTCTGTTTACGGGAGTAGTCCGTACTTCACCATTTACTTGTGGGTCAAGAACTCAGACGATTTGGATTCCTACTGGAATGAGGCTCCATATCTGAAGGTTGACGGCCACAGTGTGCGGTTGACCCATCTTCATGGCACTTCCGTAGACTACACCCATTCCTATGATTATGTCTGCCATGAAAAAAAGGAAGGAGTGGAAAAGGTGTATTATTACGTCCATACCCGCAAAGGGTTCAAAGCAGGTGACAATGATAAGTTCAAGACACTCTATGGAAGTAAATTAGGCACACATTACAAAAGTGACTATTATATTCCCATCGACATCTTCATGTATGAGAACCGAGCCGGTGAGAAGCATGAGGTATATGTGAGAGGCAAAGCGACATTAGACCGGGGTACGACGGACTACTTTTTTGCGAGGGACGAGAATGGTGATTCGCTACTTGTAACTCTGCCTACCCATAGTCCATACAGCAAATTGGGTAAAGACGATACCACGCTGAAGTGGACCAACCCCAGGAAACTGACTTTTACGTCTGACAAATTCGATGATTGTAAATGGGGCAATTATCAAGTCGTACTTGACGGCCAGGCAAGCGAAAAAATGGAATCTGGTAAGATTACCGTCACCAAGAACTACGGCGATAATACCAACTATAGGGACGCTACTTCCAAGGCTGTGGAATACCGCTATGAAGGCGTTTTTAACCCCAATAGCAAGGAAGAACGCAATGACGATCCAGGCACGGTTACCATTAATACAATGATTAAGGATGCAAAGAACGGTGTCGTTATATGGCCCAATTCGTCTATTGACTATTTTATTGCAGATAGCCATTGCCATACCCTTTTTTGTTTTAGCTCAAAATCCATTTTGAAAGACAACGGCTGGGAAACTATGGCAGCGTCGACTCTCACCCTTACGTGCCTGGACAAGAAAATCCGTCGGGTGGAAGTTAAAGCAGGCAAAGAGAGTCTGGGAACATGGACAGGTGATGATTGGTCGTGCGTTGTGGACATTGAGAAAGCATGTACTATCACGCAGGTAGTCATCACATACGACAGGGGTGTGAACGGCTATCCCATCATCTTTACTGATACCTACGAGAAGGCTCCTGAGACCCTTTCTTATCCGACGAACCTAACAGCCCAGTACGATGCCTGGGGAAAGAGTATCACCACGACGTGGGGAGTCGGAAATGACAATGACGAGAACTCGAAGGGCACCTACTATGTCTATCGCGACACCGCCAAGGTGGATTCCGTTACGTCTGGGAACCCCTTACAATACAAAGACAAGAAAGTAAACTACGATCAAAACTATCAATATACCGTTTACTTCAGACCCACCGGGTGGAGTAAGGATACGCTCGACTCCAAGCTGTCGGTAAGTACGACGGCGACGTTGACACGCACGGTGAGCCTGTCGGACCTTCAGGTGGAGACACTGTCGTACGGTTACAAGCTTAGCTGGAGCATACAACCCGAGTTCGATAAGATGGGTTATAAGTTCTTGATCTACCGGCGCACGGTTACTGCCAGCGAAGGCAACCTCTCTCCCGCTGATTTCGAGGGGATGGATCCTCTTAAAACCATAGAGGTTCTCAACAGGAATACGACCAGCTACACATACATCGACGAAGTTGTCTCCTCTACGGCCACGTATGCCTATATGGTAGCCATTATGGGCCTTCAGGATTGCGATTACTATACCATGCCCGTCATTACCGACGGCCATCCCGATGCCTCGCATATCAAGTCGCTATATGCTTCGCGTGGCACCTATACCGACCATGTACACTTGACTTGGGAGGAGGCGATTCTCGGACAGGACAAGTTGGTTTACACCCTCTACCGCCACAGGATTGAGGAGGGTGAGAACGAAGTGAAAACCCAGGCACAGGCCCTAGCTCTGAAGTGGGACAAGATTGCCACCCTGGAGAGTTCTTCTACTTCGCCCGTGAATAGTTACGACGACAAGACAGCAGTAGGCGGCTACTACTACATCTATGCGATGGTGGCATGCCCCAATGGTTCGGATGAGGTCTTCTCCCGCAAAATCTCCGACGGCTTCGTCCGCAGCACGGGTATGGTCAATGGTTCTGTCACCTATCAGGATGGCAAGTTTGCTGTCCAAGGCGTGAAAGTAACATTGCAGACCGGTGCCACCACCAATACTCAGGTGTTTAACTCACTCAGCCTGAAGGGCGGCAATGGCGGTGTCCATTGGAACATTACTCCGGAGAAGATGTCATCCTACTTCGCAGGCCCCTACAGCGTACAGATGTATGTACGTCCCAACGGTGCCGAGACCTCCGGTGCCTGTCTGTTAGACATGGGTGGCCAGCTGAGACTCACACTCGGCGACTACGACGAGAGCAAGGGCGGCTATCCGATAGCTGTCAACGGCAACCTGTCGAACCGCTACATCAAGGCCGACCGGTTCTCTCACCTCACCTTCACATACAATGGCAGTGACCAGGCTGTACTTTATACGATTGATCCCGACCAGTTGGACAGCATTGCCTCGCAAGACTTCGCAGGTTCGTTCAGTCCTGTTGTCGGGAACGGAATAGCCGTAGCTGCCACTACCGACAGCCTGCTGACCCTCAATGGCTACGTCGACGAGGTGCGATTCTTCAAACAACGGTTGACGGTGAAAGACGTGCAGCAGAATTTCAGCCACTATTTAGGTGGTAATGAGAGCGGCCTCGTGGCCTATTGGCCCTTCGACGAGAGCATCAGCACCATGCGACTGGCTTACGACAACTCAAAGACCAATGGCACTGCTAACGAAAACCATGCTACCATCGCAGGTGGTCGACGCTCCAATGTCGAGGTACCGTCACAGGATCTGCTCTCGCTCTATGCCGTCACCGACACCATAGGCAGCTATACCCTGAGTGGTATTCCTTACGCAGAAGAAGGCACTACCTATTCGCTGGTTCCGACAAAGGGCGCACACAAGTTCAATCCGGCTACGCGTACCATTTATGTCTCTCCGTCGTCGCTTACCTTCAAACAGCAGGACTTTGACGACCAGTCGAGTTTCAACGTGAAGGGCGTGGTGTATTACGAAAATACCACCTATCCTGTCAAGGGTTGCCGATTCCGTGTGGACGACACGGTAGTGAAGGACGAATGGGGCAACGAGATTCTCAGCGATGAGAATGGTGAATACACCATCCCCGTCAGCATTGGTCAGCACGCCATCTACGTCGAGAAGGATGGACATACCTTCCTCAACGGCGGACGCTATCCCGCTGAGGGAATGTTTAACTTCAACGACTCTATCAGTCACCTGACCTTCACCGACCAGACGAAGGCCATCGTCGTGGGACGTGTGGCCGGTGGTGCTGTCGAGAAGGAAAAGCCCCTTGCCTTAGGACTGGGTAAAGCCAACATCGGTGCCGCTACGCTGACGCTGCTTACCAGCAACTCCATTGAGGACGCACGCCGCATGAACGTCACTCTCGACAGCGAGGAAGGTACCTACAGAAGCAATGAGAAGCGACACTACTACGAGCAGGCCAACCCTGACTACGTGCAGAGCGAGGCTTGGGTTGACGGTACTGAAGCCGGTACCGATGGTGTGAAGCGCATCACCATCAAGACCGACCCGAAGACTGGTGAGTTTGCCGTGAAGCTCCCGCCCGTACCTTATTATATATCTACGACGGTTGACAAGAACCCGGAAGCGTCGGCATCATTCGCCGACAAGGTGCTGCTCGACTGTTCGAATGTCGTGAACGTGCAGACCGCTACTTCCGACGACCTTAGTTTCAATTACAATACGGCTTTGGTGCAGACCTACTTTGCTGTTCCGGAAATCAGTGTGGTTCAGACCGACAACACTGACGGTGCATTCGGCGATGCACGGGTACCGGCAGGCGAGCTCAATGACACGGTGGATACTTGGCAAAAGAAGGATGGACAGCTGGTCTACAACTACGGCTATCCCATCTTCACTTCCTGCAAGTATTACACATTCGAAATCAGCTCATTTGAACGCTATGTCAACTACGATGGCGAGCTTCCGCAGGAGGATCGCCAGCCGTCGTCGGAAGGCTACCTGACCTTCAAGAATCCGATGGATCTGACAGCTGACACGCTGGCTGCGATACCACTCGACTCCGCTGGATGTTATCAATATACATTCCAAGCCCTGGAGCCCAACGTGGTGGCCCCCTACATCCAGCCTATTGACATCGAACTTAACATCGGCGATAATGTCTATCTCTGGAACTGGCAAAATGGTGACTATAAGGGGGCATTGCAGGGCGTTGTATTCGGTGCGAAGCTGACAGGACAGACCAACGTTACTGCTGCCCCCGATGCTCTGGTCAATATCCTGCGCGATCCTTTTGGCAGTAACTCCAATCTGGTATGGAACTCAGGATCGGGCAGGCAGAAGGGATTCGACGTAAAAATCGGTGGCGGAGCAGGATTTAGCAATGACAATACCATTGGAACACGAGCAGGAGGGTCTATCGCAGTAGGTGCTCCTGGACTTTATTTGAAAGAAAAAGCAGACGTAGCGTGGAATGTCGGTGAAGGATTGGCGACAAACGTATCTCTCAGCGCCAATGGAGGTGCCGTTTGGCAATGGTCGAACAGCAAAGAATACCAGACTTCGACAGAGCCAACTTTCGACGGACCGGCAGCCGACCTCTTCATTGGGGCAACCTCATCGCTTCTCTATGGCGACGGCCTACAGGTGAAGCTCGTCAACGACCAGGCAGGAGGATTCCATATAGGTACCCAGGAGGTCATTGCCACGGGCCAGCGTATGAATACGGATTTCGCCTATACTCAGGACTATATCGTCAATCAGCTTATCCCCAACTTCAAGCGGCTCCGTGAAGCACGTTTGGTACAGGTGAGCGAGGCAGAACTGGAGAGTCGACGCTCGACGTTCAGAAATGAGACCGACTCTATTATCTATATGACCAGTCTTACGCCCGACGACCCGCGCTTTGGCACAAACAACAACGATGCTGCAGTCTGGGGTGATCAGGCCGTAGAACTGGAAGAACTAGGCTGGACAGCGGACAGCCTGTGCTGCTATGGTCCTTCCTATACCGTATTCCTGCCAGTTAGCGGTAACTACTGCGACGAGGAGGAGCGGTGTGACGCTATTGTCGCAATCAACTCGAACATCAGCCTATGGGAGTATTATCTGTCACTCAATGAGGAAGGCAAGGTCAAAGCATTCCGCAAAAAACCGATAGAGACTCAAAGTTTTGACAGCGGCACAACTATCTCAATCAACCACGAAGAGGCACTGGTAACGGATGGAAGCGGGTCGCTAACATTAGCGACAAATGGCTACTTTAAACTTGTATATCAGATGGAAGCAGGAGGATCGCAAGGAGCTGCCAGAGTTCAGGGTGATTTTACACTCAGGCTTAACTTTGAGATTACACCGACACTGAAGGGAGGGAAAAACTACAAGGATAGCTATACTGTAAACTTGTGTGATCCCATTGCTGACAATTTCCATCAGATAGAGATATACGGAGCTACGGAAGGCTATGGTGGTATTGATAACGACGGTCGTGACGATTTCGGTGGCTACTGCTTCCGTCAGATCAGTGGTCAGACCAGCCAGTATTATGAAGGCGAGGAACGTACAAAGTTCTACGAGCCAGGCCAGCACATTCTGTCCAACGCTACCGTACAGGTGGAGGTGCCCCACATTGAGTGT
>JAEEGH010011028.1_pt1 | contig 20594 bp, 17 predicted proteins | sample 9134181 | NCBI WGS metagenome assembly JAEEGH01 (sample SAMN16246544, study PRJNA631951) | gut metagenome | biome: gut microbiome; feature: rumen; material: DP-attached | host: Bos | place: Iran: Karaj | collected 2018-10
GATCAACGAGATGAAGGAGAAGAAAGCATAGCTTCTTCCGGACATATTCGAATGACCCCGGCGCGGTTTGCGTCGGGGTTTTTTGTGGTTCTTAATTTTTTAATTATCTTAGTGTAACAATAACAAACTAATCCTCTGTCACTAACCATGGAAAATCTAGACACCCGTGCCCCGTACGTTGAACACAAAGGCCTGAAAGTAATCTTTGTCTCGGAAAACAGCTTCTCCATCAGGTGGGAGAAAGCCAAGGACAAAGTAACGCCTGCCTGGCGGATCCGATACGTGGTGGGACTCAAGGAAACCGACAACAAAAACGACACGTGGCATATCGTCGCCGAGGAGATGGACATGGACACTTTCACCTTCAAGGGACTGAAACGCTACACCAGATACTCCTGCTATGTGAGGGCCTACGACGAGGCTGGCAACATGACCCAGTATCCCGGCTTGGACTCCTTCATTACCGTCACCACCAGATGGATCGACAGTGGCCCGACCGTCCAGAACTCAAAAATCAAGTTGGTTGATGCCAAGCAGCACAGCCTCTCCATCCAGTGGGAGAAGGCGACTGACGACTTCTCCAAGCCGGAGAATATACTTTACGACATCCTTATAGCCGAAATAAAAGAAGATGAAAAAAAGCACTGGCTGATTGTCCACGAAGAAAAGGGCATCTGTTCCTATACCTTCACGGGTCTGAAGACAAATACCGGCTATAGCATCCAGATATGGGCATCAGACGAGGCAGGATATGCGATGGTGTATCCAGAATATGAAGTCTGGACCGATGACTACGAAAGCCCGGTCATCAGGAACAAGAGTATCGAGGTGACAGAAGTCAAGGCGCACAGTATCTCCATCAAGTGGGAGAAGGCCACCGACAACGAAACCCGGCAAAAGGATCTACTCTACGAAATTGTTTTGAAAGAGGCCGATGATGATCCTCATAAACCCGCAACCATAGTTTACGAAGAAAAAGGCATCTGCGCCTATACCATCAGGGATTTGAAGAGCAACACCGCCTATTTCATCGATGTGCGCGTCGTTGACGAAGACCACATCGTTAAACACTATTCCGAGACCCGCGACGGCATAACCGTTACGACCCTGGAAGACAAATCCGGCGACACGCTGGCTCCGACCGTGCGGGACAGCCAACTGAGAGTTGTGGATAAAACCAACCATTCTGTCACCATCCGGTGGGACAGGGCCACTGATGATACCACCAATTACTCTAACATCCAGTACCTCGTCTGGATCCACAAGGCCGGTACCCGCGATATGTGGCGTATCGACCGCGAGGGAAAGGCTTTCGACATTCACACCTTCCAGAATCTGGAGCCCGACACGGCCTACTCCATCCTCGTGATGGCCTATGACGAGAATGGCAACGTGCTCCGGTACCCCGGCCCGGACGCATACCTTACCGTCACCACCAAAAAAGGAGACAACCAGGCTCCGACTACCCCAAGCAAGCATTTGATCGTCATGGACGTCACCGAAACATCCATCGCCATCGAGTGGGAGCCCGCGAAGGACGACGTAACTCAGGACGAGGACATTCGCTACGTCGTCGCGCTCACCAAGGCCGACGACAAAGAGGATCCCTGGCGCATTGTCCATCAAGGCACCGGCTTCCACAAGTTCACCTTCAAGGATCTGAAGCCGGGTACCCGGTACTCCTTCTTCGTGATGGCCTTCGACGAAGCCGGCAACATGATCCAGTATCCCGGCCTGGACAGAAGCGTAACCGTCGAGACGCTCAGTTGGTAGAACAGCTTCCACATAATAGTTTACAGCTTAACCCCGATTTGTTTACAAAATCGGGGTTATTTCTTAAATTATTGCACTATTATTTGCATATTAAAAATACTCTTTGTATATTTATTTCGATAATACGCTATGAATATTTATTTATATTATTATTCACGCATAAATTGATGAATAATATTCATTACCGTTTCATCACTGCTCAAAACCTACACTAAACACAAGCAATTCTGCCTTAAAACAACAAAGTAGGAAGGAGCCTATGATCCTTCCTACTTTGCAGCCGTGCTCCCCGCTGTATCACTCATCGGGAGTAACCCCGTTCAAACCACAATTTTAATTCTAAAACCTAGGAATCATGGAGTATAAGTACTCAAAACAGACGACTGACGTCTTTTGCAACGGTCTCTATGTCCATTCCGGAAAGGACAATGACAAAGAGGAGGCCCTGTATCTGACCGACAACCTCCCCGCCGCATTCGACATCGACAATTTCACGCTGTCGATGGAAATCTACATCATGTGGAGCGCGACCGCCGCGGCGCAGGACCAGAACATCATCACCATCGACTCTTCCTACCGTGCCTTCGGCCTGGTCACGAAGAACAAGAACATCTTCGTCCGGGTGAACAACGGCGGCACCTATTTCGACACCGGCATTCCCTATACGCTCAGGAAATGGATGAAGATCAACGTCGCCTACAACCAGGGAGTCTTCACCATCAACGGCAAGACGTTCAAGATCGGAAAACTGGTCAGCAAGGGGAACAAGAACATCTCCAGCACGGATTTCGGCTGCGGCAAGAACTTCTACGGACGCATCCGGAACCTGGCCGTCACCAGCGAGAAGGTCGCGAAACTCCCGAACCTGCTGAACAAGCCGGAGGAAGTCTATTGCAACGGCCTCTATGGCGATGTCCAGAATGGAGAGAAGTCCAAGTACTGGCAGGTCAATCTCGGCGAGAACTTCAACCGCCACGCCTTCGAACTCTCCTTCGATTTCAAGCCCACGTTCGACGAAAAGACCGCGCAGACTTACGGCAACATCATCACCCTGGATTCCGGCTGGCGGGCCATCAGCCTGATGACGAAGGGAAACACCCTCTACATCACGACGAACAACCAGCGGAATTACTTCAACACCGGCATTCCTTACAAGCTCAATGAATGGATGCATGTTGACATCTACTATGGCGGCGGCTGGGTCTGCGTCAATGTTCCGGCCGGCGGCAAGAACTTCGCCGTCGGCGTCCTCAACGACGGCAACCTGGACAACACGCTTTCCACCAAGAACTACAGCAACGGCAAGTCCTTCAAGGGATACATCAAGAACGTCGTCGTCAACAGCAAGTACGTCAAGCACACGCCGAACATCATCCTCAACAAGAAGGCGGAAGTCGAATGCAACGGCCTCTATTACTATGACAACAAGGATACTTGCAAGTACCTGTGCGAGTGCCTGGGCGACAAGATGAACCGGAAGGATTTCCACATCAAGTTCGATTTCATCGCCCGCAAGGGGACCGAAAAGAACGACACCGTCATCTCGTTCGACACCTCCTACAGAGCGATCGGCGTGATCTTCAAGGACGGCAAGCTGGTCATTCAGACGAACAACCAGCGGAACTCGTTCACGACCAAGACCACCTTCAAGTATGACACTTGGCAGACCGTCGACCTGTACTACAACTACGGGAGCATCACCTTCAACGGCGAGCACATCCCCGTCGGAGAACTGAACGGTCCGGGGTACAACGACATTTCCAGCAATAACATGAGCAACGGCCACGCCCTCAAGGGAGCCATCAAGAACCTGCTCGTCATCTGCGCGAAATAGCGTTTTTCCCCGAAAAATATTCCTCTAAAGCAGTCGCAGCGACCCTTCCGGGCCGCTGCGACATTTGGTCAGTGTTTTGTTTAGAACCCTACTTGGCGGCAGGGGCCGGACGGCTCATGCGCCAGGGGTTGAAGTCTGCCATCAGTTCGAGGGCGGCGCGGTCGGGCGCGTTCTTGACCTCGCTCTTCACGTTGAAGACCATGGTCGGGGCATCTTCCGGCGAATAAGCGGGCCACTGCGGGATTTCCGCACAGTTGGGGTCGCCGGTGCGCATGAAGGCGAGCAGGGCGGCGGACATCTGGTCGGAGACGCCGCGAGGTTCGGCGCCGCCGCCGGTATGGGTGACCATCAGGTCGGTATTCTTGAACCAATAGCTGATGTCGGAGCAGTGGAAAGCGCGGATGCGGCCTCCGAAAAGCGGCGCGTTGTAGTCGAACCAGGCCAGATAGACCGGCGCGTCCTGCGCATACTTGGCATCGGCCGTGGCGAGGACGTTCTTGCGCTGGGCCACGGTCATATTGACAAGTTCGATGGGCTTCTTGTCCGGGAAGGCGGCCTGGTAGGCCTTGAGGATGGCCTCGGCGTTCTCCTGGCCGAACTGGTCGCGCACGAGGGCGACGGCGCCGTCGAAGGTAATGTTCTCCATTTCAAGGTTTTCCTTGCTCAGGGCGAACTCGGAGGAGGTGGTGCAAAGCATCAGCGGCACTTTCGAGGCCACATCGTCCTTGAAGAAGCCGTCGGCGGGAAGGACCTCGCCGTCGGCGACCGGGGAGAAGCCGCCGCCTACCTCGGCCGCGACCTTGTGGGCCAGGGCATAGTATTCTTCCCAAGGCATCTGCTGGAGCTTCTTCACGTCGCCCTTGACAGTCTTGAGGATGGCCGCGCCGACCGCCTTGGAGGCGGCGGGATCCGTCGCGGAAGTCGCGTTGCCGCTCAATGCAACCGCCTTATGGACAAGGCCTTTCGCGGAAGGCATCGAGATCACGTCGCACACCTTCGCACCACCGCCGGACTGGCCCATGATGGTCACGTTGCCGGGGTCGCCGCCGAAGTTCGCGATGTTGTCGTGGACCCACTGCAAGGAAGCGACGAGATCCAGGACGCCCACATTGCCGGAGTTCTTGAAGGCCGGGCCGGCGGCGGAGAGGTCGGAGAAACCGAAGGCGTTGAGCCGATGGTTCACGCTCACGAACACGACATCCCCCGCGCGGGCGAGGTTCGCGCCGTGGTAGCCGTCCTGCTCGATGCTGTTGCCGGCGGAGAAGCCGCCGCCGTGCATCCACACCAGGACCGGGCGCTTCTTGCCGTCCGGAGCCGGGGTCCACACGTTCAGGTTGAGGCAGTCCTCACTCACGTCGTAGTAGTTCCAGTGGTCCGTGAAGGTGCTGGAGTTGTTCTTCCACTTGTCGGCCATGTTCTGGGGCGCGTCGTTGCCGTAGAACATCGCGGGCCGGATTCCCTCCCAGGATGCGGGCTTCTGCGGGGGCATGAAGCGGTTCTCGCCGCCGGTAGGAGCGCCGTACGGGATGCCGAGGTAGGTGTACACGCCGTCCAGGATGTAACCCTGGACCTTGCCGTACTGGGTCTGGGTGACGGCGTAGTCGTCACCGACGAAGAGGCGCTGCCCGTCCTGGGCCGCGTCCTTTTTGCCACCGCCGCAGCAGGAAGCCACGAGGAGCGCCGGGAGAAGGAATCTGTACAGTTTCATGGAAAGAAAGTGTTTTGTCTGCTGCAAAGGTAGCAATCCGGAAGGAAAACCTTTTTCGCATATGTCCAAATGTTTATATCTTTGCATAGAAAGCGGCTCGACCATGGAAAATTACGGCTTCGGCCGGCGCAACGGCGCCATCGACATGCTCCGGGGACTGACGATGTTCCTGATGATCTTCGTGAACGACTTCTGGACGATCGGGGACGTTCCCCACTGGCTGGAGCACGCCGCCACGCACGAGGATGCCATGGGCCTGTCGGACATCGTTTTCCCGCTGTTCCTGTTCGTCGTGGGCCTGTCCATTCCTTACGCGATCGAGCGCCGCTTCCAGAAGCTGATTCCGGCCGAGAAAACCCTCGGCCACATCCTCTCCCGGACCTTCGCCCTCCTGGTGATGGGCGTCTTCTTCGTGAATGCCGATGGCCGGATGGCCCCCTTCCTGGGCTGCGGCGACTGGCTTTTCAAGCTCCTCGCGATCCTGGGCTTCTTCCTCGTGTGGAACGCCTATCCGGAGCAGTTCAAGGCCGGAAAGTGGCTCCGCGGGGCCGGGATCATCCTGCTCATCGCCCTCGCCGTCACCTACCGCACCGACAGCGGCGGCCTGATGAAGGCCCGCTGGTGGGGCATCCTGGGACTGATCGGATGGGCCTATCTGTTCGGGGCCGTGGCCTGGCTCCTGTGCCGGAAACGGACCGGCGCCCTGTCGCTCATCTGGCTCGGGCTCATCGGCCTGAACCTCCTGACGACGGCCACGCGGGACGGGGAGATGCTCCTGGACGGCGGCAACCTCCTGCAGGACTTCGCCCGGGCGCTGAACCTCGGCAACGGCTCGTCGGCCCTGATGGTCGTCACCGGCATGCTGGTCGCCGTGCAGGAGAAGAATTTCGGGCGGGAGCCGGCCGGGCGGAAGCTCCTGTACGCCGCCCTGTCCGTAGGTATCCTCATCGGCTTCGGCACCGCCGCCCACGAGGACTGGATCATCTCCAAGAACATCGGCACCCTCCCCTGGTGCTTCTACGTGGGCGCCATCGGCATCACGCTGTACACCCTCCTGCGCCTGCTGGAGGAAAAGGGCTGGACGGGCTGGTTCGCGCCCTTCCGCCCGGCCGGCATGGCCACCCTCACCGTCTATCTCATCCCCGACGTCTATTACGCCGCGGCGGAAGCCCTGGGACTGGAATCCCCCGAGTGGCTCGCCGGCCCCCTCGGCCTCGTGAAATGCGTGGCCTTCGCCTTCCTGGTCATCGGCACGGCGTGGGCCCTCGGGAAGGCGGGCGTAAAAATCAAGATTTAGATGCAAGATTTCCCGGACCTCCGGATTTGAAAGGCAAATGAATTCAATCATGCGTAGAATGAATATCCTCGGCTGGGCCGCCGCTCTGCTGGCCCTCACCCTTTCCTGCAGCAAGACTCCCGACATACAGGACCCCGAAGCCGGGCTCCCGGCCTTCCCGAAAGCCGCCCACGAAATCGACCGCATCCCCCTGACCCGGGCGGAAGAGGCCTTCGTCCAGGCCGGCAACCAGTTCTCCTGGAAACTCACGAAGAAGGTCTGGGACGGCAGCGAAAAGAAGAGCATTATCCTCTCCCCGCTCAGCGTCCAGTACGCGCTGGGAATGCTGGGGAACGGCGCCGATGCGGAAACCGCCGCCCGGCTGGCCGCGGTCCTCGGCTACGAAGGGACCGACGCCATCAACGAGTTCTGCGCCAAGCTCATCGAGACCCTGCCGCAGGTGGACACGAGCGTCACCCTGGCCCTTGCGGACGGCGTGCTGGTCAATGACAAGTTCACCCCGAAAGCCCCGTTCAAATCGGCCGTCGAAACCTATTACGGCGCGCTGGTGGAGTCCATGTCCTTCGCCGACCCGCAAGCCGTGATGAAGTATGTCAACGACTGGTGCGAGAAGCACACCTACGGGCGGATCAAGGAAGTCCTCAAGGATGTCAATCCGGCCGCGATCATGTACATCATGAACGCCATCTTCTTCCACGCGGACTGGACCACCGCCTTCGACAAGGCGGCCACCCGGGACGAGAAATTCCGGAACCTCGCCGGCGCCACCGCGAAGGTGGGCATGATGCACCAGACGCTGGATGCCGCCTATGGCGAGAACGACTTCGGCCAGGCCGTTTCCCTGCCCTACGGGAACGGGAAGTTCGTCCTGACGGTCTATCTGCCGAAGAAAGACGATGCCCTGACCACCCTGCCGGAAGCCGACCGGCTGCCGCGGACGAGCGAAACCTGCCACGTCATCCTGAGCCTCCCCCGCTTCGAGACGGAAAACACCGTGGAAATGAAAGACCTGCTGGCCGAGATGGGCCTTCCCGCCGGCCCGTACACGGAACTGGTCGAGAACGATTCGGCGGTCGTCTCCCGGATCATCCACAAGGCCAACATCACGGTCAACGAGACCGGCACCGAAGCCGCGGCCGTGACCATCATCGAAATGAAAGCGACCAGCGCCGGCCCTGGTTCGGAGCCCCGCACGGTCAAATTCACGGCCGACCATCCGTTCCTGTACACCATCTCCGAAATAACCTCCGGCGCGATCCTCTTCACCGGCCTGTACAACGGCGATTAATCTGCGGAATTTTTCATAACTTTGCGAAAACGCAATGGTTATGAGAGATTTCGTCTACCACGCCCCGACCGAAGTCGTGTTCGGGAAGCAGTCCGAGGAAAAAGTGGCCTCCCTCGTGAAGAAATATGGCGGCCACAAGGTACTGGTCCATTACGGCGGCAAGAGCGCCCAGAAGTCCGGTCTGCTGGACAAAATCTGCGGGCTGCTCCGCGACGGCGGCGTCGACTTCGTCTGCCTGGGCGGCGTCGTTCCGAACCCGCGCCTGTCCCTCGTCCACGAAGGCATCGACCTGTGCCGCAAGGAGGGCGTGGACTTCATCCTCGCCGTCGGCGGCGGCTCCGTCATCGACTCGGGCAAAGCGATCGCCTGCGGCGTCCCGTATGACGGCGAAGTCTGGGACTTCTATACGGGCAAGGCCTCTCCGGCCTGCTACCTCCCGATCGCCTGCGTGCTCACCATCCCCGCCGCGGGCAGCGAGATGAGCGATTCCAGCGTCATCACGAACGAGGACGGCGACGTCAAGCTGGGCTACTCCAACCAGATGAGCCGCTGCAAGTTCGCCATCATGAACCCCGTCCGCACCTTCACCCTGCCCCCGTACCAGACTGCGGCCGGCGTGACGGACATGATCATGCACACGATGGAGCGCTACTTCTCCCACGATGACGACATGGACCTCACCGACGCGATCGCCGAGGCCTTGATGCGGTCGATGATGGAGAACGTCTTCAAGGCCCTCGCCGACCCGGAGGACTACCGCGCCCGCGCCCAGATCATGTGGGGCGGCAGCCTCGCGCACAACGACCTCACGGGCTGCGGCCTCACCGGCGACTGGGCCACCCACGAGATCGAGCACGAGCTCAGCGGGATGTTCGACGTCACGCACGGCGCCGGCCTCGCGGCCATCTGGCCGAGCTGGGCGCGCTACGTGTACAAGGAGAACGTGAGCCGCTTCGTCCGCTTCGCCGTGAACGTGCTGGGCGTACCGCAGGACTTCACGGACCCGGAGGGGACGGCCCTCCGCGGCATCGAGGCGATGGAGCGCTTCTACCACGCCATCGGCATGCCCATCAACATCCACGAGCTCATCGGCAAGGAAGTCTCGGACGCCGAGATCCGGGAGATGGCGCGCAAGTGCACCCGCGGGCACAAAATAACCCAGGGCTCGTTCAAAGTCCTGGGCGCCGAGGATATCGAGGCCATCTATCGGATGGCCAGGTAATTACAGGTCGAGCACGATACCTATCGTCGAATAGCTCACGTCCACGCTGCCTTCGGGGAGGAGTCGGGAAGACTTCGGATAGTACTTGAAGTACACCCCGAAGACGCCGTAGGACGCCGTGGCGACGATGCCGTAGGAGAAGGAATTCACCTTCGCCTTGGTTTCGGCGACCGTCAGGCTGCGGTTCCCTTTCTCGACCCAGTAGGAGTTGCTGCCGGCGAAGTTCCAGGACGCCACCGCGCCGACGCCGAGGCTCACCTTCTCGAACTTGGCTTTCACCAGGACCGGAGCGCCCAGGCTCGTCACGGTGAAGTCGCTGCGCTTGCGGTCCACGCCGCCGAGCGTCTCAAGCGTGGAGAAATCAGCCACCTTGACGAGGCCGTCGCGCTGGACGAACGCCTTCTCCTTGGTGTTGAAATCGTTGACCTGCAGGTCCACGCCGAGCTCGAGGCCGAAGTGCTCCGTCGGGTAAAGCCCGAACTGCAGGATGTTGAAGAAGAATTCGTCGCACCAGCCGGGTTTGAAGTCGTTGGATTTCGTGATGTGATAGCCCATACCGAGACGGCCGAGGACGTCGAACGTGGCCTTTCCGTCGGAAGAGGTGTATACGGGTTCAAGCTGGGCGAAGCAAGGCATCGCAAAGAAAGCCGCAAGGGCCAGGATAACAAGCTTTTTCATTTTCATTTCCAATTTATTGGACGCAAAGATAGTATTTTTTCCGTATCTTTGAATGGTAAACCACTGCTTATGACGCTGAAACGCTTTTTCCTGACGCTGGTCGTCTTTTTGACGGCCGCGGGCCTTTACGCCCAGGTACGCATCGACAACTATCCCCTGCCGCAGCATCCGGACACCCTCCGGATCCTCGCCGTGGGCAACAGCTTCTCCGACGACGGTACGGAGTACCTCCCCGGCCTGCTGGAGGCCGCGGGCGTCCGCAACGTCATCGTCGCCCGCCTGTACATCGGCGGATGCACCCTGGAAAGGCACTGTAAGGAATATGCCGAGGGGACGGCGAACTACATCTACTACAAGTCCACGAAGAACGAGTGGGTGACCGTCAGCCGGAACGCGACCCTGCTGGACGGCCTGAAGGACGAGCCCTGGGACATCATCACCATCCAACAGGCTTCGGACGACTCCGGCCTCTACGAAACCTACGAGCAGGGCATCCCGAAGCTCGTTTCCATCATCCGCAAGGAAGCGCCCACCCCCCGGGCCGCCATCGTGTGGCATATGACCTGGGCCTATGCCACCAATTCCGACCACCGGGCCTTCCCCCGCTACGGCCGGAACCAGCTCCAGATGTACGAGGCGATCAAGAGCTGCGTGGAGCGCGCCTCGAAGCAGTTCAACATTCCGGTGGTCATCCCGTCCGGCGAAGCCGTGCAGATCGCCCGGGGCACGCGGCTGAACAATGACACGAAGGTCCCGGCCACGTCCAAGGTGTACCAGCTCACGCGGGACGGCTACCACCTCACGCGCCAGCACGGCCGCTACATCGCCGCCTGCACCTGGTTCGAGACGCTCATCAAGCCCGTCCTGGGCAAGTCCGTCCTGGGGAACGGATACCAGCTCCTGGACACGGAGTACGCCATCACGGCGAAAGACGCCCGCCTGTGCCAGAAATGCGCCGTGAAAGCGGTGAAAGCCTATCAATAGTCCGGTATGAGGAAAGCATTCCTGACGCTTCTTGGCGGACTTCTGCTGGCGGGATGCGGGTACCGCGCCCCGATGCATCAGTCCTATCTACCGGTGGTGACGGATTCCACGCTGTACGCGGGCATCCGCCCCGATTACCAGCAACTGGCGGCCCTGATGGAGAAGGACACGGGAATGAAGCCCGTCGAGGGCAATACCGTGAGCCTGGTCTTCGAAGGGCAAGAGAACCTGGACAAGATTCTCGACGACGTGAAGGCGGCGGAGAAATCCGTCTACATCGAGCCGTACCGGTTCTGCCTGGATTCCGTCGGCACCATCCTGGCCGGCATCCTCAAGGAGAAGGCCGCGGCCGGGGTCGACGTGCGCATCATCCTGGACAAATCGGCCAATACCGACGAGGATATCCAGAAACTGAAGAAGCTGCGGAAAGACGGCGCGATGGTGAATACGTTCCATCGCCCCGTTTTCTTCCTGGACCGCTGGATCCCCAAGCTCGCCACGCACCGGAACCACCGCAAGCTGCTGCTCCTGGACGGAACCACGGCCTATGTGGGCAGCCGGAACATCCAGGACAAGTACTTCTTCGACTGGCACGACGCCGACGTGCGGATCACCGGGCCCGTCCTCGCGGACCTGACCGAGGCGTTCCACGGCAACCAGCGGAACATCGGACTCCATAAGCAAAAGCCGCTGTACGTGGCGCCGGACCTCCCGGAGAAAGCCCTGCGGGACACGATGCCCGGGCTGGAACAGTTCTTCGGCGTTCCCGTCCAGGTCGTGCCGGAGTACCCGACGGACCGGAAGCTGCCTACCCGCAACGGCCTTGAATGGGCCCTGAACCATGCGAAGAAGTATTTCTGGTACTACAACCCCTATTCCCCGCCGCCGCAGTCCACCATCGACGCGCTGTTGGCCGCCGCCCGCCGCGGGGTGGACGTCCGCTGGATCGCACCCTCCATCACGGACATCGCGCCGGAAAGGGGCATCGCGGAATCGATGTACGAGGAGATGCTGGAAGCCGGCATCCGCATCTACGAATGGCAGGACCATATGATGCACGCCAAGCAGTACCTCTGCGACGACTACCTGGCCATCATCGGGTCCACCAACATGGACAACCTGAGCCTGTTCCTCAACTACGAGCTGCTGGCCTTCCTGTATGATGAACGGATCTGCCACCGGGCGGCCGAAACCTTCCTCCGAGACCTGGACGCCCACTGCCGGGAAATCACCCTCGAGGAAGTGAAACGCTGGCCCAGCCCCCGGAAGTGGCGCAACTGGATCCTCCGCATCCTCGGAGGCGCATTGGCATAAGATGGTAACTACAAACCCTTTCGATATGAAAAAGCTCTTCCCGATCCTTGCGGCCGTCGTCCTGGCCGCGACCGCCTGCCGGGGCGGCTCCGACAAACCCGCGTTCGAGGGCATTGCCGACATCGGCCAGGTGTCCGTCCCCGGCACGATGAGCTACGACCCCGCCGAGGATGTCTACACCGTCTCCGCCGCCGGCGCGAACCTCTGGTTCGCCACCGACGCCGCCAGCATCGTCTGGATGAAGGTCAAGGGGGATTTCGAGATCTCCGGAAACATCGACTTCGTGGGCGAGGGCGTGAACCCGCACCGCAAGATGGGCTTCATGGTCCGCGAGGACCTCAGCGCCGACTGCATCTATGCCGACATCGCCGTCCACGGCGACGGTCTCACCTCCCTGCAGTACCGTTCCGCCCGCGGCGCGGACACCTTCGAGACGGGTTCCGTCCAGGGCAAGGCACCCAACGTCATCTACCTGGCCCGCAAGGGCAAGGCCATCTACGCCCGTTCGGGCAAGGATGTCCTGCCCGACTACGACGAGGCCGCCGTGGACCTGGAACTGCCCGAGGAGTGCTATGTGGGCCTGTTCCTCTGCTCGCACGAGGAGGACGTCGTCGAAACCGGACACTTCCGGAACGTCGTATTCAAGCAGTAGCTCCGACTAGATGAACAGCCGCGTACGCTTCCGGTAGGAGGCGTACGCCAGTTTGTGCGCCAGCTGGCGGCGCTCCATCATCGGAATGCTGATGAAGAGGAAGAGGTCGGTCATCGCGAAAGGCGCGAGCATCAGCCAGTCGACGCCCCGCAGGGAGGCGTACATCAGCCAGACGCCCCACCACATCATCACCTCCCCGAAATAGTTCGGATGGCGGCCATGCTTCCACAGGCCTGCGTCGCACACCGCGCCGGGATGTGCCGCCCGGAAGCGGTGGATCTGGGTGTCGGCCACCAGCTGGAGGGTGGCCGAGGCGAGGCAGATCGCAAAGCCCGCCCAGGTGAGCGCATTCGCGGGTTCGGTGGCCTCAAACAGCCCGAATCCCGGCAGCATACACGCGAAAACGACCAGCGTGGGCACCATGTTCAATCCGAAGAAGTTGGTCAGCTGGAACAGGAAGGGTGACAGCGTCTCCCGGTAGCGGGTATAGCGCCAGTCCTCGTGGCCGATTCCCTTGAAAGTCCAAACCCAGTTGCCTGTGAGCCGGATCCCCCACCACCACACGGCGACGAGGAGCAGGAGGACCGGAAGCGTGAAACAATGCTTGTAAAGGGCCCACGCGGTGAACATCGCCGGCGGGATGACGCTCCAGTAAGGGTCGTAGATGGACACGTTCTCATACGCCAGGCCGAAGCCCCAGATAAGCACCGTCATCGCGACATCGGCCGCCAGCAGGGCCCATACCTCCGGCATCACATCCTCGGCCCAGGTGAATACGCGCACCCCGATACACAGGGCAAACACATACATCCCGGCGATCAGCGCCAGGCTGGTTCCCTTGGACAAATGCTTTTTCATCTTGGAGAGGAGGCGATTAGACCGAGAGATTCTTGATGATGTGCCGCTGCTTCTTGTTGTTGCTGTACAGGCCGATATGGACCCAGACCCTCCCTTTGTGGTTTTCGATGAGGCACTGGTCGAAATCCTTGCCCTTCAGCCAGCTCTTGACACAAGCCACGAAACCTTTCATATCACCGTTGACAGGACGGAGGTCGGCGGCGTATCCGAGCATATGAACGCTGTTCCTGACGCCACCGACATAATGGTTCAACTTGGGATTCCTGTATCCGGAATTCACGTGGATACCCGACCCCCAAGTCATCCGCAAACCTTCCAGGAATTTGGCAAGTTCGTTCAGGTGCGCGACGATTTCCCAACTAGGCAAGTTCTCCAGGCTCTTCTGCCGGGCGACGCTGCTGGTCAAAAACTCTTCCAGCTTGAAATGCTCGCTCATACTCGTTCGCTTTATAGGAATAAACAACGTTTCAGGGGGACGGAACGGACTTCCAAACCAAAGATAGTCATTAATTGGCAATAATCCTACTCCCTCTCCTTTTGCTGAGAAGGCCGATCACCATGCCGACAGAATCTCCGCGATCTCTTTGCGAGCCGCCTTCCCTTCGGGGGTGGGCAGGACGGGGTAAACGTGGTCCATCTTCTCCCCTACATGCAGACGGGCCTCCACACCGGCAGCCCTCATCTTGTCATAGGCCTTGACGACGTCCGTGTAAAGGACGTCCCAGGTGCCGGCGTAGATGTCGGTAGGAGGAAGCCCATGCATGCTGCCGTATAGCGGCGATACAATCGGGTCCTTGGGGTCGATGCCGTCGGCCCAGTCGAGCCCGAACTTGGGAAGCGCTTCCACGGTGAGCCAATTGTCGTGTTTCTGGATCGACGCATCCCCGCCCAAAATGTCGACCCAGGGGGCGATGAGGATGAGGTGCCGGGGAAGGCCCATGGATAAATCCCGGATCTCCTGCGCCAGGGCAAGGGTGAAGCCGCCACCGGCGGAGTCGCCCGCAATGACGATACGGTCGGCCGGATACCGCTGTAACAGTTTCTGATAGAGTGCCAAGACCGGGGGATGGGCCTCCGCGGCCGTATGGAGAGGCAGCAGCGGATAATTGGGCGCCACGATGCCACATCCGGCCCCATCAGCCCATTCTGCGAGCGCTTTCCAGTGCTGCTTCGCGAAATTGTGGCAGTACCCTCCGCCGTGGAGATACAGAAGGATTGGCTTCTTATCGTCTGCGGGATCCGCCTCGAAAACCTGCATGCCGTTCACGCGGTATTCCCGGATCGGCCGGGGGAACTTGATTCGGGCAGGAATCGCCACAGTCCCCTTGTCCGACAGATCCGCCTTGTCCGCTTCGTATTTCTTCATGTCCAGCGCCCTGAAGCCGATGACCTTGTGCACAAAGAAGGCCTGCGGGGACCGGCCGTCGAACAGTTTTATTCCGACACAGACAAGCAGGAGCGCAGCGGCCATGCCCGCCAGCGTCCAAAGGAGTTTCTTCGGGCTCTTCATAGGCTGGCACCGGGTCAATGGACCATCCGGGCTTTGACGTCCGTGATCATGTCCTTGCGGTCCTCGGAGGCCTCGATGTAGGAGGTTTCGACCGGGATGTCACCGGCAGGAGCGCCGTATGTGACCATACCGGTATGCGTCACGACACCGGGGCCGTTGTAGGTAGCCTCGATGTAGAAGCGATAGGTACCTTTGGTCACGGGCTGGTTGTCCTGGTCGGTGAAGTCCCAGGTGAAGGTCTGGACGCCGCTCTGGGCGGGCGTGGCGCCCGTGAAGGCGTCGATCTGCTGGTCCGTAAGGGATTCGGCTCCGACATGCTGCACCCAGGTCGGCGTACAGGATGGACGGTAGGTATAGCCGCGGGCGGGCTTGGAACCGTCGCGGCTGCGGCCCTTGGCGGTAAACTCCGTGACATAGAGGGTCTTGACGACCTGCCCGTCGGCATTCTCGATCCATACGGCATACTGGTTGGAGCCGGGACCGGGCTGCTTGTTATACTGGAAAGACAACTCCAGGCTGCCGGGGTTGGAGGAACAGGATGCCGTCAGAATCGCCACGGCGACGAGGATCATTCGTGAAAGGAATTGGCACATAGGAGAATGCAGTTGGTTTGTGCGAAGATAAGAATTTCTTGCGAAGATTGTACAAGGTGGGGAGATATTGGGAGTCTGTCGTTATTGGGATTCCGTCGCTCACGCGCCGGCATCCCTGCCCCTGCGGGGGGCTAATGTACGAGCATAGAACGGACGCCAAGTGGCTGAAGCCACATTGTCGTTTGCCGCACAAGGGGTGCGATCAAGCGAGCTTGACGCACCCCTTGCACGACAAACGCCACGGTCTGCGACCGTGGCGTCCGTTCCTTTCGTGATTCCGTTGGGATTCGAACCCAAGACCCACAGCTTAGAAGGCTGTTGCTCTATCCAGCTGAGCTACGGAACCGTCCTCCCTTGAAAGGGAGTGCAAAGGTAAGCAATTTTTCCGAATATCCTACTGGACGAAGCTGCCAAAGTAGCCGGGGAAGAGGACGGTGGTGATCAGGTAGCCGACGATGGTGGAGACGACTACGCTGATCATGCCCGGCATCATGAAGCTGTGGTTCAGGAGGTATTTGCCGATGACGGTCGTTCCGGACCGGTCGAAGTTCACCGTGGCGATATCGGACGGGTAGTTCGGGATGAAGAAGTAGCCGTACACGCTCGGGAGGACGCCCAGGAGGACGGGGCCGGCGATGCCCAGCTGGTAGGCCAGCGGGAGGAAGGCGACGACCACGGCGCCCTGGCTGTTGATGAGCACGGAGACGAGGAAGAAGACGAGGGCGATGGACCACGGGTAGTTCGTGACCAGGCCGGTGAGCATGGCCTTCATCTCGTCCATGTAGTTGCCGAAGTAGGTGTCGGCCATCCAGGCGATGCCGTAGATGGCGACCACCGCGACCATGCCGGACTGCCAGACGGCGCCGGCGACGGCCTTCTTCGGGGAGGCCTTGCAGAAGATGATGTTGCAGGCGGCGGCCACGAGCATGATGATCTGGATGCAGATGTTCATCTTCGGGATGGCGATCGCCTCGGCCACGGTCTTGCCGTCGGCCGTGTGGAGCATCTGGCAGAACGCGAAGCCCACGATCACGAGCAGGGAGCCCAGGAACACGAACACGGACGCCTTGGCGGACTTGGTGATGACCTTGTCCAGGGTGGTGGCGGAGCTGCCGTACATGTAGGCGTACTGCTCGGGATCGGCCTTGCGCTTCTGGAATTCAGGGTCGACGTCGAGGTCCTTGCCGCGCTTGAAGGAGGCGAGGGAGGCGCACATCAGGCCGATGAGGCAGGCCGGGATGGTGACCATCAGGACCTGCGGGATCGAGACCATGTAGCCATTCGCGTTGGAGATGGTGACGAAGGCGACGACGGCGGCGGCGATCGGCGAGCAGGTGATACCCACCTGCGAGGCGACGGAAGCCACGCCGCAGGGGCGCTCGGGCCGGATGTTCTTCTTCAGGGCGATGTCGCAGATGATGGGCATGATCGTATAGACCACATGGCCCGTGCCCACGAGGACGGTCAGGAAGAAGGTCACGAGCGGGCCCAGGAAGGTGATGTGGTCCGGATGCTTGCGGAGCATCCGTTCCGCGATCTGGATCATCCAGTCCATACCGCCCGACGCCTGGAGGGTGCCGGCGCAGGTGACGGCCGCGATGATGATGTAGATGACGTCCGTCGGCGGAGTTCCGGGCTTGAGCCCGAAGCCGAACACGAGGATGGCCAGGCCGATGCCGGAGATGGCGCCGAGGGCCAGGGAACCGTAGCGGGAACCCACGTAGAGCGCTGCGAGAACGATCAGCAGCTCGACAATCATGACAAAGCTCATATCTTAGTGTTAGGTTTAAAAATCATACAGGTTCAGGCCCGTCTCCTCGTCGAAGCGGCGGCCGGCCTCGCAGGCGAAGCGCTCCACGACGAGCTCGCAGGCCCCGTTCACGCGGGCGGTGAGCATGTGGCCGCCGACGCAGGTGTAGTCCCGCCGGCTGGCGGTGATGTGCAGGTGCAGGTACACGTTCCCGTCCTTCCGGGAGATGTTGCCGGTCAGGTTCGTGATCTCCATCTGCTCGGAGAAGGTCTTGTCCACATATTGCTTCGTGGCGGGGTCCAGGAAACGGAAAGTCGCCTCGCAGATGGCGCCGATGCCATAGACGGCGCCGCAGCGGATGTCCAGCTCCCGGCAGAAGGCGGCGAGCGCCGCCGAGATCTCCACGTGGTTATCGAGGCTCAGGACATATTTGTCTCCGGAAATGCGGTATTGGTACATAGTCCGTGTCATTAATCCCGATAAAGATACGAAAAAATTCCGTTTCCCGGCACCGAATGTGTATATTTGCAGGCGATAATGAAAAAGACGATCCTCTTCCTCGCGGCCCTCGCGGCCGCCCTCACCCTCTCCGCGCAGGAGATCCGGACCAACTACCGGTCCGAAGGGATGACCCATATTTCCACGGAAGCTGAATCCTGCCAGGACTTCACCACCCGCGTCGAGCGCGTCGGATTCCCCGACGGATCCTCCATGTACCAGCTCTTCATCGACCTCCGCCAGAAGACCGGCTTCACGGCCCCGAAGGGCGTGAAGATGACCGCCACCCTCCCCGGCGGCTCCGTCGTCCGGGCCGACCAGATCGGCCGGGAGAGCGCGACGAAAACCCGCCAGGAGGACGGCCTGTACCTGAACCGGCTCCGCTACGCGCTGGAACCCGCCGATTTTGAGAAACTCACCCGCGGCGTCTCCGACCTCGAGCTCGTAACCGGCTGGGACCCGGACAATTACCTCCGGTACCACTTCAAGGACGACGCCTTCGCCGCCCTCCTGAAGCGGCACGGCGCCGCCATCGAGAAGGCCGCGGAAACCACCATCGACCTGACCGCCGAAGCCGCCGGCCGCGTGGACCTCACCGGCAGCGTGATGACCGCCGCGACTCCCCTCGTCGCCGATGGGCAGGACCTCAAGTACAACCTCATCCTGAACCACCTCTACTACAAGAATTCCGCGAAGGAGGACATCGACCTGGCCTTCCAGCTGGGCACCGAGAAGCAGTACCGCATCGAACCGGACGCCCCGGTCACCTTCGTCCTCGCCGGCGGCGCCGAGCTCACCCTCCCCCAGACCCGGGACGAGGTCAATTTCATCTACCTCTACCCTACCCTCTCCCAGCTCCGCACCCTCGCATACGGCAGCATCCAGTCCCTCCGGATACAAACGGAGGATGGCACCCTGACGGATGCCATCCTCAATGATTCGTTCTCGAAAGCGCTCAACCAGCAGTATCAGCTGCTGATGTCGCTGTCCGCTAGATAATCCGGTCCTTGTACTTGGCGTAGAGCTCCGCCGCCACAGCCTTGGCGTCGCCCTCGGGCTGCGCCGGGAAGGTGTGCAGGCACTCGTCCCACCACTGCTTCTCGAAGGTGGTCACGTCGTCGCTGAAAGCGTTGTAATCGTCCTCGTCAAAGCTTCCGTCCTTGTCCAGGGCGGCGTCCACCGCGGCGAAGAACTTCTCCCAACGGACCTTGTAGAAGGTGCCGGTGAGGCCGTTCCAGGTCCGGGAGGCGTAGTCATTCAAGAGCATGTCCTTGTCGCTCCAGGTGGTGATGAGGTTGCGCGCATTCCGCTCAAAGTAAGCCTTCTCCGCATCATCCTTGCCCCAGCTGCGGGCGTCGGCAATCCATTTGCCCACCAGGAAATAGCTGTGCGTGCCGATTACGGTGTCGATGTCGCCGATGATCTCGAGCATCTCAGCGGAAACGGTCTTCATCGTCTCGCGATCCTGCTCCGCCACGGCGGCCTCATACTGCTTCTTGAGGGCGTCGAACCGGTTCGCCAGCATTTGCCGGGTAAGGTTCGCGAGATCGAACGCATAGGCGCTGTTCTTCCCGTCCACCTCCAGCAGCAGACCGAGAGCTTCGCACAGGTGCTTGTTGTCATACAGCAGGCGGGCGTTGCCATACCAGGTCTTGGTCCGGCCGATGGCGGGCCGCTGGTTCACGAATGACGCCTGTCCCGGGGTGCTGGAATCGACATATACGCTGTCGACGAGGATCTTCCAGGCCTCGCGGGCCTTCGGGTCCTCGAAGCCGGCGCGCTGGTCGGCGAGAGATGCGGTCCAGGCCGCCACATCCTTGTGCTGCGGCAGCGTCCAGGCCTTCTCGAAGATGTACTCATAGACATACGGATTGCAGTCGAAGCCTTCCAGGGTGGCGCCCACGCCGCTCATGTTGGGCCCTCCGTTCACGAGGGCGTTCTCGATCTTCTCATTGAGGTCGTTGAACTTGCCCACGAGGGCGGTGTTGCCGCCGAAGTTCCCCAGGTAGCACCAGATGTAGGGCACGCCGTAGAAACTGTCCGTCCGCTTCCAGACTTCCTGCCGGTCGCAGAAGTAGTCCAGAAGAATCTGGCGCTCCTTCGGGAAGGAAGTCAGGTAAGCCTCAACGCGGTCCTCGGTCCAATATTTCCGCTCGTTGTAGAAGAGCCAGCCCATCTGCAGCCAGGTGGCGTCCGAATCTGCCTTCTCCAACGACTCGTACACCTGCCGGCTGACGCGGCCCAGGTATTCGGGCTCCCAGCTCGGCGGGGTGAGCTCGTTGAAGATGTCGATGCCGTAGACGTGGTCCGTCCCGTAGATCTCCGCCTCCTTCTCGACGAACTTCTTCTGGATCTCCGTGAACAGGTCGCTCATCGGATCCAGGAAAGTGCAGGCATACTCCGGCTGGTAGCCGGACCAGTCCTCGTTCTTGGTGACGGGCGCATCCGGATACAGGCGGGTCAGCTCCCGCGGAACGTGGCCGGAGAAGGCCGGCAGGACGGGCTTCATGTTCAGTTCCCGCTCGCGGGCCGTGATCCGTTTCTGGAGCTCCAGCTGGCCGTCCAGCCAGCTGTGAGGCAGCGGGCCGAACCAGCGGTCGATGTTCTGCATCCGGTGCCACGGCAGGTGCGCCGT
>JAEEGH010011030.1_pt1 | contig 20593 bp, 19 predicted proteins | sample 9134181 | NCBI WGS metagenome assembly JAEEGH01 (sample SAMN16246544, study PRJNA631951) | gut metagenome | biome: gut microbiome; feature: rumen; material: DP-attached | host: Bos | place: Iran: Karaj | collected 2018-10
GGTGCCCAGCATCCTGGCCAACATCACCATCCCCCTGGTGGGTATGGTGGACCTGGCGGTGGTGGGGCATCTGGACGGCGAAGGGGGCTTTGCGGCTGCCACGCTGCTGGGCGGCATCGCCATAGGCACCACCATCTTCGATTTGGTCTACTGGTGTTTCGGCTTTCTCAGGGCCGGTACCGGAGGGGTCACGGCTCAGGCATTCGGCCGCGGCGACCGCGAGGGCCAGGCAATGGCGCTGGCCAGGTCGCTGGGCATAGCCCTGGCCGCCGGGCTGCTGCTGATATTGCTGCAGTGGGTCATCTTCAACGCCGCATTCCTGTTCATCAAATGCTCACCTGAGGTCCGGACGCTGGCCCGGCAGTATTTCTATATCCGCATCTGGGCCGCGCCCGCCACGCTTAGTCTGTTTGCACTCAAGGGCTGGTTCATAGGGATGCAGGACACCGTGCATCCTATGGCTGCCGACCTTATTGTCAACGGGGTGAACATCGCCACCAGCATTCTGCTGGGCTATGGGCTATGGATATTTCCGCACCTGGGGTTCCGCGGCGTGGCGGTGGGTACCGTGGTGGCCCAGTGGACGGGTTTCCTTTTTGCGCTGCTGGTGCTGCGGCTGCGGTACCGGCACGTGTTCAGGGGTTACCGGCTTCGGGACACTTTCCGCGGCCCGCTGCGCCCCTTCTTTGCTATGAACAGCGACTTGTTCGTGCGTTCGCTGGGGCTAATTGCGGTGTACATAGGCTTCACCGTGATCTCTGCCCGCTATGGCGATATGATGCTGGCCGTCAGCTCCATAATTATGAAGCTGCTGATGATATTCTCTTACTTTACCGACGGTTTTGCTTATGCCGGAGAGGCGCTCACGGGGCGGTTTATAGGCGAGCGCAACCAGGATGGGCTTCGCAGCACCGTGCGCGGGGTCTTTGCCTGGGGCGCGGCTGTGGTTGTGCTGTTTATGGCCGTATATGCCTTTGCCAGCACTCCCATTTTCCGTCTGATGACCAGTGACGAGTCGGTGGTGGCCGCCGGGGCCCAGTTCCTTCCCTGGCTGCTGGCTATGCCGCTTATCGGGTGCCCCGCGTTCATCTGGGACGGCATTTTCATAGGCGCGACCGCATCTGCCGATATGCGGAACGCTTCGGTGCTCTGCGCCCTGGGCTTTTTTGCCGCCTGGTTCCTGGGGCTGCTGATTGCCGGGCGGAATGTCTCTCAAGAGACGGCCATCCATATACTGATGGCGGCCTACTTTGTGCACCTGGCCGTTAGAACCATCTATCTGTCAGTAAGATATAAATCTCAAATCAAGATATGAACATAATTGTTTTTGCATCGGCTTTGCACGACGTGGCCAGCGTTCTGGGGCGGCGAGAAGAGGCGCTTCGTTCGTTTGCGGGAGAAGATATCACCCTGTATAACTGTGATGCCGACCTGTCCACAGTGGCGAATCCTGTGTGCTTCATAGCTACCGGCGGCACTGAAGAGTTGTTTGCCCGCATCTGGGACAAACTGCCAAGGCCCGTCGTGCTGCTTTCCGACGGCTATCATAACAGCCTGGCGGCATCGTTCGAGATAGCTTCGTTTCTGGAGCAGCGGGGCGTGGCGCACAAGTTGATTAATCTGCCGCTGGAAGATGCCCGCGATAACACCGGGCATGACACAGCAGATGCTTCCAGGATAGCTGGCGTCGATTCAGCCACAGAAACTACGGCCGGTAACGGGTTGTCAAAGTTCACGCCTTATACGGACTCCGTCATGGCAACCCTTGCCTCGCAGCGCATCGGCCTGATCGGCGGAGCTTCGTCGTGGCTGATATCTTCCGGTATCGACCGCGAAGCCGTGACCGCGCAATTTGGCGCGAAATTCATTGATATTCCTATCGGCGAGCTCGAGGCGGAATATAAGGCAATGCAGGCTTCAGATGTGAATGATGCCGTGCAGTGCCATAACCATTGTACACCTCAGGATACAGCCGATATATATAAACAAGTAGCCATTCCCGATAAGGTCAAGACCTATAGCAGCGAGGCCCTCGACGATGCCGAACGGATGTACCGGGCTCTGAAGGCCATATGTACCAGATATAGTCTCACAGCCCTCACCATCAAGTGCTTCGACCTTCTGGACAACTGCAAGACGACAAGCTGCCTGGCGCTTGCGTGGCTTAGCGATGAAGGCATTATCTCCGGCTGCGAAGGCGACATCCCCTCGCTCTGGACGCTGGTAGTGGCCAAAGCTCTCACCGGCCGCCCTGCCTTCATGGCGAACCCCTCATCGAGCAACCCGGCAGAGTGCACGGTCGATTTCGCGCACTGTACCATCCCTTTGTCGATGTGCAGCCGCTACACGCTCCCCAGCCACTTCGAGTCGGGCATCGGTATCGGTATCGCCGGCATCCTTCCGGAAGGGCCGTGCAAGATTCTCAAGATAGGCGGGCAGCGCCTCGACATAGTCTACCACGCTGCTGGCCAAATCGTCTGCAATACCCGCATCCCGGAGCGCTGCCGCACCCAGATCCGCTTCCGCTTCCCATCCCGCGACGAGTTTGACCGCTTTATGGCCAACCGCCTTGGCAACCACATAATTCTCTACCGGTAATCAGCCTCTCACAAGGTGTTTATCGGTCGTTAACTGGATAATAGTTTTTGTGTAAATTTGGTAGCTGAAGTAAACACCACAGCCACATCCGAAATAGTTTTGGATGATCTGGAGGCAAGAACGGTATGTGGAGACGAGTGCAAAGCCATGTATGGGATTCGTGATCCGCGCAGGCTGGCTCCGGGACGCAGAATAATCTTGGCTCAAACACTCCGCAGCAAACACAAGATGAGTATCAGGCAGATTGCCAAACTAATCCGATTGCCGGAGAGTGAAGTGGCGCGGTATGTTCCGTAACCTTTCTTATTCGATAACCATATCGAACTCGTCGTATGGGGCGGTGCGGTGGGCCAGATGCCTGGTCGAGGGAGAGATGCCGAACAGCGGGGAGTAAGTGCGGACTTGGATGGTTTTGCCGTCGGGCATGAATTCGAGGATACGGAGCCAACCGTCACCGCCGTTGCCCTCCCAGCCGCCGCCAAGGGTCTGGACGTTGAACATCATCTGGTGGACTGTCTTTCCGGAAGTGTTTTTGTCGGCGCGATAGGCGGTGCTCAGTTCATAATCGGCATCGACATCGTCTGTATACGAGGGCCTGCCGGTATGGCCGCAAATCACCAGCCGGATGTTGGGAACCTGGCTGAAGAGATTGTCCCAAAGCATCTGGCCGTAGTGGTTACCCTCCTGCTGGGTGATCCAATACCCTTCGGGGCCGGCGATGCGCTCAGCAGTTTGTTCGCGCAGATATGAGTGGGTGATGTAAATCACGTAATGGTCCTTGTATTCTTCTGATGTCACGAGCGTGCGGGCCCACTCGACCGCCTGCTCCGACGGAGCGAATTCCGAACTGATTACCAAAATCTTATGACTCCAGCCGGGTATCTCAAACTCGAATGCGGCATTTTCGAGGGAGGCGTGGCCCAGGCGGTTGGGGAACTCGGCCTTGAGACAGTCGGCATAAGCGGCGTTTCTCTCGAAAGTTATGTACTTTGGATAGTTGGTTATGTAGCTCTCGCTGCGACGGAAGCCATAATCGTGGTTGCCGCCGCAACTGATAAAAGGGACCTTGCCGTCTATCCTCTGCAGGGAGCGGCTGATGCTCTCCCACATCTGGGTGCTGCTCTGGTTGAGCATATCGCGGTTAAGGGCGTTGTTCTCGTTCTGCTCCACCAGGTCTCCGGTGCATAGCACGGCCTTGATTTTCAGATGTTCCACATTGTCGGCAACCCATAGCGTAGTGAGCTCGAAGATGGGCTGGTTGATGTCGTATTTGACATACCCCTGTGGGTCGCCAAAGAGAATCATAGTGCTGGAAGCGGGGTCTGTCAACTGCTGCCGGTCGGCGCGGTTCTGGGAAAAGCCGGCCAGCGAGGCGAAAATCGCGATAGAAATAAGGGAAAGACGTTTCATGTTTTCAAAGGTACGACAATTCTCGGCAATCACAAGCGGACGCGAGGCCGGCAAATGTTTGCTTTTGACAGAAAAACTATATATTTGCCGCAACAAAAGGGGTGCGTCGCGCCGCGACCCGGAAACGCCCGAAGAGGGCAGCAACTGGCCGATTGGTGCGAAGCTGAGATTACACCCTACGAACTTGATCGGGTTAGGACCCGCGAAAAGGAGACATTATGAAAAAGCATTTGATGGCCCTTGCGGCACTTCTGCCGCTGTGCGCCGGCCTTATGGCGCAGAATCTGGACAATTCCTCTATTTATTCCCTAGAAGACGACCAACTGGTATCGGCTCTGGACAGTATCGTGGTGTCGGCCTCAAGAGTCGATGCCAAGAGCCCTGTGGCCTACAGCGAGTTGAACCGCAGGCAACTGAAACTTCAGAACCCGTCATCTTCGCTGCCTATGATGCTGAATTTGCAGCCTTCGGTGGTGACCGTGAACGAAGGCGGCACCGGCCTGGGCTATTCCAAGATCCGCGTCCGCGGCAGCGACCCTACCCGAATGAATGTCACCATGAACGGCATAGCATATAACGACGCCGAGTCGCAAGAGGTGTTCTGGGTCAATCTGCCGTCACTTTCATCCATGCTGAATACCGCCCAGCTGCAGCGCGGCGTGGGCAGTTCCACCAACGGCGTGGGAGCCTTTGGCAGCAGTCTCAACCTGCAGACAGCCATTCCGGCCGTCGATCCCTATGTTGAGGTCGACCTGGCAGGCGGCTCGTATTACACCGCTATGGCTGGCGTGAGGGCTGGCACCGGCCGCAGCGCACACGGCTTCAGCCTGGATTTCGGCTATAACTACGACCGTACGGAGGGCTACATCCGCAACGCCTTTGCCCGCCTGCATTCGGTGAATGTAATTGGCAGTTGGTACGGCAGCAACAGTAGCGCCAAGCTGGTCTACATCCACGGCCGGCAACGCACCGGCATCACCTGGAACGGCATCTCAAAAGAGCAGATGGAGGCCGACCGTCGCTATAACTCTGCGGGCGAATACACCGGTTCCGACGGCAATCCTGCCTATTACGATAACGAGACCGACAACTACATGCAGCACATCGTGCAGGGAATCTTCTCTACGCGACTGGCAGATAATCTCTACGGCAGCGCCACCCTCAACTACACCAGGGGCGATGGCTGGTACGAGCAGTTCAAGGAGGATACCAAGCTCAGCAAGTACGGTTATGACACCGACCAGAAGAGCAACCTGGTGCGGATGAAGAAGATGAATAACGACTTCTATGCCGGCAGCGCCAACCTCAAGTACGAGACATGGCGCGGAATGGTGCAGGGCGGCGTAAATTACTCTCTGTATGACGGCGACCATTACGGCACTCTCAAATGGGTGGAGGCGATGCCCGACGTGGACACCGGGCGCCACTATTACGACAACAACGGTCTCAAGAAGGACTGGTCGCTGTTCCTGAAGGAGGCGGTGTATCTGCTGGACGGCAACCTGAACCTCTACGGCGATGTCCAGTGGCGTTTCATTGACTATACCATTTCCGGCACCGACGACGATTATATTCCGCTGGATTCGCGCTATAAATACGATTTTATCAATGCCAAGGCTGGCGCCACCTGGCAGATCGGTCGCGGCAGTATTTACGCTTCTGCTGCCATGGCTAATAAGGAACCCTGCCGTACCGATCTCAAAGAGGCTCTCGAGTCGGGCGGCGAAGTGCTCCCGGAGAACCTGTTCGATTATGAATTCGGCTACCGCTTCAATGCGGAAAGGCTGGCATTCGCCGCCAACGTCTACCTGATGGAGTACCGGAACCAGCTGGTGGCCACCGGCAAGATTTCCGAGAGCGGCTACAAGGTCAAGGACAACGTCGCCAAAAGCTACCGCCGCGGCGTCGAACTGTCGGCAGGCTGGCAGGCTCTCAGGAGTCTCCGCTTCGACGCCAATTCCACCTTCAGCCTCAACAAGATTGTCAACGAGGGCGGCGTTCTCACCGACCTGATGCTCTCTCCCGGCTATGTAGGCGCCTTCTCCGCCGGCTGGGATGCCACTTCCCGCCTGAACTTTACCCTCACCGACAAGGTGGTCGGCAGCCAGTTCTTCGACAACAACTCAAATCCGGACCATAAACTGCCCGCATACAATGTCCTCAATCTTGCCGCCAGCTATGACTTTGGTAAGCTAAAAATTGCTATCTTCGCTAATAATATACTCAATGCCAAATATGTGGCCGACGCGTATTACGATTATTCGTGGGACTCGTGCGGATACTTTCCCGCAGCCACAACAAACGGCATGATTAAATTGAGTTACAAGTTTTAATATGGACTGGGCAACATTTTTTACCTATTTTGAATGGGTAGCGGCTGGGATAGCCTTTACGTATGTAATTTTCCAGGTATTGCAGAAGCCACTGATGTGGTATCTTGCCATAGTGGCGGCTATATGCTACCTTACCGTTTATATCCACAACGGCCTCTACGCCATGTCTGCGGTGCAGGGATACCTGATTGGCGCCGGTATTTACGGCCTGATAGACTGGACCCGCAGCAAGCACGTTACCAAGGGGACTGAGAACGAGGGACGAATCATGATCCGGCCCTTCGAATGGAACATAGGCCTGATATCCATAGCCATCGCGGCCGGAGTCTTCATCCTTCTTCACTATGTGCTCTATAAGGCGGGCAACCAGGAGCCGTGGATAGATGCTTTGCTGGCTACGAACACCATGCTGGCCACTTTCTACACCGGCCGCCGCTACATCATCTCCTGGGTGATGTGGTTCGTGTTTGACATTATCGCCGCCATCCTCTATTTCAAGCTTGGAATGATTCCGACCGGAATCCTGTTCTCCGTGTACGTCATAACCGCCGCCATCGGCTTCTTCAACTGGAAGAAAAATGGCGTCTGGGAGGAACGTAAGAAATGATACAACTAATCGCAGACAGCGGCGCCAGCAACACCGAATGGCGCGTCCTTGACGGCGCTCAGGTCAAGGCCGTAACCACCGTCGGCATCAGCCCGGTGTACCTTAAGCCGGCGCAGATCAAGAAGATTCTCAAGAAAGAGGTTCTCCCCGTGGCTGGGGAGGATGTCGACAAGATATGGTTCTACGGCGCCGGAGTCGTGGGCGATTTGAAGGATGCCTTGACAGAGTGCCTGGCTGACAGTTTTCCCAAGGCGGAGATTGCCGTGGAAAGCGATATGCTGGCGGCATGCCGCGCCCTTTTCGGCGATGGTGCCGGCATCGCCTGCATCCTGGGCACCGGCAGTAACTGCTGCTACTGGGACGGCAAAAATATGTCTTCTGCCGCAAAGGCGGGCGGATTCATCCTCGGCGACGAGGGGAGCGGCGCTTATATGGGCAAGATGTTCATATCGGACTATATCAAGGGCCTGGTGCCGGCCGCGCTGTGCAAAGAGTTTGACAAGCGATATCACCTGACATACGCTGATATCGTGAGCAAGGTATATCGGGAAGAGGCGCCGAGCCGTTTTTTGTCCAGCTTCTCGCCGTTCATCGCGGAGCACGACAACCATCCTTACATGAAGAACCTGATTATGGACAGTATCGCCGCTTTCTTCAACCGTAATGTGGTGCATTACGACGCCCGTCGTATTACGGTCGGCTTTGTAGGCAGTGTCGCCGAGGCATATCAGAGCTTCATATATCAGTTCTGCCGCAACGCCGGCTTCAAGCTGGGACCCTTGTGCGGCAAGCCTATCGAGGGGCTCGTGAAATACCATTCAGAAAAGTAGCGGGTGGAACTTTTGCAGGCCATATTCTCCAACAACAAGCTGGTTGTGGATGCAGTGGAGCAGGCAGCGCCTGTGCTGCAGCGCCTTTCCGGCAAGATAGCGGAGCGCTTGCGCGCCGGCGGTCGCATATTCTGTCTGGGCGGCGACAGTCCCGTTCCGGCGGAGTGTCATAAATCAGATTCGTTTGTGCCTGTAATTCCCGTTCCGGAAGATGAATCGGCTATGCCAGCTACTCCGTCAGTCAAGGATATCGTCATCGCTATGGAAGAAAGTGCTGCGGCTGTCACTCTGCTGCGTGCTTACCGCCGCCGTGGGATGCTGACCGCCTGCATAACCTGCGAAACGGCATCATCTGCCGCCTCTGCTGCCGAAACGGCCATTCGCATGACTGTCGATCCGGTTGTCGAAAGCCGCTCACTCAAGGTGCAGATGGCAGGGCAGATGGCGCTGGACGCGTTGCTGACTCTGGCACTTGCAGGCATCGGCGTCGGTTCCCAGGCTGAAGGCGCATCCGCCAAAGCCGACAGCGCTCTGGAAAAGGCGGCCGAGGCGCTCATCAAAGAATGTCCTTCGCTTGACCGCGAGAGCGCAGAGGAACTTATCCAGAGGCACGGTTCGGTAAAGAAAGCTGCAAAAGCATACAAAGAGAATGTACAAGCAAAACTATAAATCAAAACTTCTGGAAGAAGCGGTGGACCAGATTTCTTCGCTGCCGGGCGTGGGGCGCAAGAGCGCGCTGCGGTATGCCCTGCACCTGCTGCACGAGCCGGCCGCCAATGTAGAGAAGTTCACCTCCGCCATCAGCCAGATGCGCAGCGGGGTGCGCTACTGCCCCGATTGCAACATGATAAGCGACGAGGGCATCTGCCCCATCTGCAGCGACCATTCCCGCGACCGCAGCATAGTCTGCGTGGTGGAGAGCCTGCGCGATGTGCTCAGCATAGAGAACACCGGCCAGTATCACGGCCTCTACCACGTTCTGGGCGGGGTCATTTCCCCTATGGACGGCGTCGGCCCCGACGACCTGCCCATCAAAGCGCTTGTGGAGAGAGTGGGGCAGGGCGAAATCCAGGAGGTGATTATGGCGCTCGACACCGATATGGAGGGCGAAACCACTGCTCTGTACATTTACCGCCAGCTGACCCCCGCCGGCATCAAGATATCCACAATCGCTCGCGGAATCGCCTTCGGAGACGACCTGGAATATGCCGACGAATTCACACTGGGCAAGGCGATAGTAAACCGTCAATTATTCTCAATGTAATGTCTTATCTGGAGATATTTCTGCTGGCCCTCGGGCTTTGTGCCGACACCCTGGCGGTGACCATGGCCTTCGGTGCGGCAAGCGGACATATCGGCCTTGGCGGCCATCTCAAGATAGATTTGACGCTCGGCTTTATCCAGGCGGCATTCACCGCCATCGGCTGGGCGCTGGGCGCCGCCTGCCTCTCACTTATCGAATCGGTGGACCACTGGATCGCCTTCGGCCTGCTGCTGTTCATCGGTGTCAAGATGATAATCGAGGCCGTCCGTCCGGCAGAGGATGAGAAGGCCGACCTGATGCACTTCGGACCGCTGGTAGTGGCGGGAATCGCCACAAGCATAGACGCCCTGGCGGTGGGTATCTCACTGGCGATGATGGCGCTCCCTGCTGTCAAACTCGGCGTCACCTTCGGGGCAATCTTCGCCGTTACGGTGCTGGTGGCCGCAATCGGACTTCTGGGCGGCCGCGCATTCGAGAAGGTGCTGGGTCGCAAAGCTGGTATCGCAGCGGGCATAATCCTCATAGCCATAGGCGCCAAGATTTTGCTGGAACATCTTGTTTTTTAGAAAAAAAACGTACCTTTGCACCGCAATTTCAAAGATGATTTCTGTTCTGAACATAAAATTCGTAAAGACGTCTCCTCGAGAACGGTAGTTGATATCTGTTGGTTAATCAGCCCAGTTATCAACCCTTTAGCCGTGGAGAGTCATGATCGAAATTTTTTACAAGAACCAGGAATCGAAGTTCGAATCCACCAACAATCTGGAAATCCTCAACACCCTGCAGCGCGACAATGTGCTGTGGCTGGATTTGTGCGACCCTGAAGGGGAGGAAAAACGGGCCGTTGAGGCCTATCTGAACACCACCCTGCAGAGCCGTGCGCAGGCAGAGGAGATCGAGAGTTCATCCCGCTACAGCGAGGACGATACATCCATATTCATCAACACCAACTTCCTTATTCCCAGTCCGGAGAATTATTCGATGGAGTCGGTGTCATTCATCCTGAGCGGCAAGACCATAGTCTCGGTGCGGCAGGCCGCCCTGCGCAGTTTTACCGACATCCAGCGGCGCATCACCGCCGGCATCCGCTATTATCCGACCGGCTTCCACGTGCTGATGGGCATCCTGGACAACCGTATCGACCTGGACGCCGACATGATTGAGTTGATGAGCAAGGAGTTGGAGCAGTACAGCCGCCGCGTGAGCATGGGCGAGGACGTGAACGAAGACTTCCTGATCGACATTAACCAGTTGCAGGAAAACACCATGATGGTTCGCGAGAACATCGTGGATAAGCAGCGTATGATTTCCAGCGTGCTCAAGAGCGAGAAGACGCCTGACGAGATCAATGACAAACTCTCCGGGTTGCTGAAAGATATTTCTTCCCTGATAAATCATACCGACTTCAACTTTGAACGTCTGGAGTATCTGCAGAATACAGTCCTGGGTCTTATCAACGTAGAGCAGAACAAGATCATGAAGATCTTTACGCTGGTGAGCCTGCTGCTGATGCCGCCCACTCTGGTGGCCAGTATCTACGGTATGAACGTGCAGCTGCCGCTTATCGGTGGTATCTGGGACTTCCTGATGATCATGGTGCTGATGCTGACTCTGGTGATTGTGGTCATCACCATTTTCCGCCGTAGGAAAATGCTGTAATCGGCTGATTCTGTTTGCATTTTAAGATTATTTGTTTACCTTTGCGCTCCCTTCGCGTAAGCGCGGGGTCTATAAATAATGTCTAACTACTTGTAAAACAAAAAGTTATTTACAATGAACGAAGAAAACAAACTCGAGCAGGAGCAGCTGCAAGAAGAGGTCGCCCAGCCTGTACAGGAAGAGGTTAAGAAGACCGTCGCTACTGCAGACAATGCATCCGCAGACAACGCCACCTTCGACTGGGACGCTTTTGAGAGCGACAACGAGGGAGACGTAGACGTAGAGGCCACCAAAGCGGCCTACGAAAATTCACTTTCTCACATCGCCGACGGTGAGGTCATCGAAGGCACCGTGGTAGCCAAGAACAAACGCGAAGTCGTTGTCAACATCGGCTACAAGAGCGAGGCAGTCATCAACGCAGCCGAGTTCAAATACTGCGAGGACACCCTCCAGGTAGGCGACAAGGTTGAGGTCTTTGTAGAATCTACAGAAGACAAGAAGGGTCAGCTGGCACTTTCTCACAAGCGCGCACGCAGTCTGCGCAGCTGGGACCGTGTCAACGAGGCCTTCGAGAAGGACGAAATCGTTAAGGGTTACGTGAAGTGCCGCACCAAGGGCGGTATGATCGTGGATGTATTCGGTATCGAAGCATTCCTGCCGGGTTCTCAGATAGAAGTCAAGCCCATCAGGGACTATGACGCATACGTCAACAAGACTCTGGATCTCAAGATCGTCAAGATCAACAACGAGTTCCGCAATGTTGTCGTTTCTCATAAGGCTCTCGAAGAGGCTATGCTCGAAGCTCAGAAAGCTGAGCTCATCGGCAAGCTCGAGAAGGGTCAGGTCGTTGAAGGTGTTGTCAAGAACATCACCAGCTACGGCGTATTCGTTGACCTGGGCGGTGTGGACGGTCTCGTACACATCACCGACCTTAGCTGGGGCCGCGTAAATCACCCCGAAGAGGTCGTTCAGCTCGACGAGAAGATCAAGGTCGTTATTCTGGACTTCGACGAGGTCAAGAAGCGCATCGCCCTTGGTATCAAGCAGCTCTATCCTCATCCTTGGGATGCACTCGATCCCAACCTCAAGGTAGGTGACAAGGTTAAGGGTAAAGTTGTCGTTATCGCAGATTACGGCGCATTCGTAGAGATTCAGCCCGGTGTTGAGGGTCTGATCCACGTCAGCGAAATGAGCTGGAGCCTGCACCTGCGTTCTGCACAGGACTTCTTCAAGGTCGGTGACGAAGTTGAGGCTGTCGTCCTCACTCTCGACCGCGAAGAGCGCAAGATCTCCCTGGGCGTTAAGCAGCTCAAGGAGGATCCTTGGCAGAGCATTGCAGAGAAATACCCCATTGGCAGCAAGCACACTGCTACCGTTCGCAATATCACCAACTTTGGTGTGTTCGTAGAGCTTGACGAAGGCGTTGAGGGTCTGATTCACATCAGCGACCTTAGCTGGACCAAGAAGATCAAACACCCCAGCGAGGTGGTTAACGTAGGCGACACCATCGAGGTCGTTGTTCTTGACATCGAACCCAACATCCGTCGTCTCAGCCTCGGTCACAAGCAGCTCGAACCCAGTCCTTGGGAGGAATACGAGAGCGTTTACACTCCCGGCAGCGTACACGACGGTACCGTTGTTTCCGCTACTGAGAAGGGCGCTACCGTGGCACTTGCCAACGGCATCGAGGGCTTCGTAGTGGCTAAGGGTATGACCAAGGAAGACGGTTCTACCATCAAAGAAGGCGAGACCCTTCCTTTCAAGGTTCTCGAGTTCAACAAGAACAGCCGCAAGCTCATCCTCTCTCACACCCGCACCTTCGAGGAGCCCAAGAAAGAGGAGCCCGCTAAGCCCGCTCGCAACAGCGAAGAGGCTGCCACCGCCAAGGTGATGAAGCAGAACAACGCTGCAAACGAGGTTACCACTTTCGGTGACATCAGCGACCTGGCCGCTCTCAAGAGCGAGATGGAAGCAGCTGCAGAGAAATAATCTGTAAGTTACTGCCCAAAGAAAAGGGATGCTCCTATAGGAGGAGCACCCCTTTTTTGCTATATATGAGTAGATTACCTTGTGAAGTCTATATTCGTGAACACAAAGTTTCCCGTGTTGAACGTGTCAAAATGGATGGTCTTGAAATCGTCTGAAATTATGCCCTCGCAATACTCAATGTCAGGGTTGTCTTTATCTCCTCCAACTACAATGGGGAAAAGCAGTTCAGGATAGTTGTAGTCTGGAGAAAGCCGTGAAACAATCGAGCCCTCACCCGTGGCATCGTCACTGCCATATTCATACGTCAGCTTATAGCCCAGAATTGAGAAGTGTATCTTTATAAAACCTTCAGTAATAATTTCTACATGAGACCAGGAGCCAATACTCCAAGTATACTGCTGCCCGGCAAGATCGGCTTTCCAGGTCGTTCCGTTAAGCCATCCGGACGATTCTGTCGAAGGTGCGCAACTTGTAAAAGATAATGCAGCAAAAATCACCGCCGTCAAAATGGTTATTCTTTTCATATTTGAATATGATTATTGTCTAAACAAATATAGCACAAAAAAATCGTAACTTAGCGCATAGTATGGAATTCTCCCTGATAACAATGGGCACGGCCAGTGCCAGCGCAAACCCCGTGAGGCACACCAGCGCCCACGTGGTCACGGTGCACAACCACCGCTTTCTGGTAGATTGCGGCGAGGGCTGCCAGATGTCGCTGCAGCAGTGCAAAGTCGCTTTTGCCTGGATTGACAATATCCTCATTTCCCATCTTCACGGAGACCATCTTTTCGGCATTTTCGGCCTTCTGAGCACTATGGCGATGCAGGGACGCACCGCGCCGCTGTACATTTATGCGCCGGCCGGGTTCCAGACGATGCTGGATTTCTTCTACGCCAATTTCGCCGACGGCGTCAAGTATGACATTCACTTTACGCCGCTGGAAATGAAAGAGAAGGAGCAGATTATAGATATGCGGCCGCTGAGGGTATATGCTTTCCCGCTGAACCACCGCGTGCCCACCTTCGGCTTCCTTTTCGAAGAGAAGGCGCCCCGCCTTAATGTGCGCAAGGATCTGATAGAGGAGTATGAGCTTTCCATCACCGAAATTGCCGCCTTCAAGAGAGGGGAGGATGTCCGCCGCGGCCGCAAGTGCCTCAAGGCCGCCGACTTCACCTACCGGCCGTATGAGCCGCGCAAACTGGCCTATTGTTGCGACACTGCGCCTTTCAAGAAGTTGCCGCAGTGGATTGCCGGCGCTGACCTGGTTTATCACGATTCCACATACGCCGACGACTATGAGGACCACGCCCGCAAGTACTGCCACTCCACCAGCCGTATGGCGGCCCAAACCGCCGCTGATGCCGGTGCCGGGCAGCTAATCCTTGGCCATTTCTCCGCCAGATACAAAGACCTGGAGCATATGCTGGCCCAGGCCCGCGAAGTATTCCCCAACACCCTCCTGGCCGAAGAGCAGCACAAATACGTTATTCCAGCCCTTCGTCAGGCTGATTGATGACTATTTCTTTCTCACAAAGTCGATATTCTTGAATTCGTCTACGTCGTTGCTGAATATCTTAAAACTGTCAAAGTGAATGACTTTAAGGTCGTCTGAGAGAGTGCCAGTATTGTAGACGGCAGTTTCTTCTGCGCTATTCGTCATATTGAATACCAACCGGGGAAAGTCGTATTCAGGAGCGGACTTGAATTCGGTTCGGAAACCATGGTCGTAGGTCCCCCAAGATTCATTGAAGTGTCCATAACCCCCAACGAACTCGTAACCTCCGTTTTTGAAGTAGAGCCTGAGGGAGCCTGAGATAGACTCTCCGTCCAGGACGTACCCTTTAAGGTCGGCCTCCCAGCCGGTGCCGTTGAGCCAGGCAGAAGACGAAGTGTCAACCTCGCAGCTTGAGAGTGAAAATAGGGCGCAGATAAAGGCGACAAGAATAAGGGTTTGGCGTTTCATAATACTACTGTTTTGCTTTTTGCTGGGCGTTCATCGCAGCGTGGAAGCTGCGGGCATTGTTCATATGCTCGCTGAGGTTGGTGGCAAAGCGGTGCCGACCGTTGAAGCTGGCGTCGGCACAGAAATATAGATAGTTGTGGTGCTGATAGCCAAGCACGGCGTCTATCGCGTTTTTGGGCGGGGTGGTGATGGGCCCCGGCGGCAACCCAGGATGCTTATAAGTATTATAAGGTGAATCCACCTGCAGATGCACGTTCAGAATCCTGCGCAGGGTGGGGTCGTTCACCGCATATTTCACCGTGGGGTCGGCCTGCAGCAGCATCCCCTTCTTCAGGCGGTTGATATAAACACCTGCCACGGTCGGCATCTCCGGCTCGTACTTGGTCTCCTCAATCACGATGGAGGCCAGCGTCACCGCCTGTTCGGGCGTAAGCCCGGCGGCGCGCGCCTTGCCCCGGCGGCTGTCGTTCCAGAAAGCGTCGTATTCCTTTTTCAGGCGGTCCAGCAGCTGCAGCGGGGTGATGGTCCAGTAAACCTCGTAGGTGTCGGGGATGAACATCGCCAGATATGTGTAGCGGTTAAAGCCCTTGGCGGCCATCATCTCGCGGTCGTTCAGGGCCTCCATAATGGCTGTGGAATCGGCCTCCAGCTGGCTGGCCAGGGATGCCGCCACCTTGCCCAGATCGCGCAGATGCGGCTTGACCATCAGTTTGACAGGAGTCTGCCATCCGTGAGAGAAAACCCTCTCTATCTGCTTGTTATTGAGGCCTCCCTGCAGCTCGTAGTGGCCGGGCTTGAAACTCTGGTCCAGCTTCATAAGTCGGGCGGCCCTGCGGAAAGACTTCATATTCTTCACGGCTCCGCTCTGCTCCAAAGCTGAGATGAAGCCGGGATAATCTGTGGTGTGATAGACATTTATGGCCTCTTTGCCGGCGGTGGTGTTGGGCATCATAAAAGTGCTGATGTAAAAGCAGATGGCGCACACGGCCGCCACGGCTGCTATAAACAGCAGCCAGCCTATCGTCTTTTTGGTTTTATTCTTCTTTTTGCTCATTTCTTGACCTTGCGGAGATTGATGATGGTGCCGGGGGCGGGTTCGCGGCCGGGCTTCATATTGTTGAATTTATATAGGTTCTTGAGTTTGACGCCAAAGCGCTGCGAGAGGCCGCGCATAGTCTCGCCCTCTTCCACCACGTGTTTCGCCAGATCTGCTGTGCTCTGGTTGCGCTTGGGCTGCAGATAAATCATTTCTCCGGCGGGGATTATGTGGTCCCTTTTCTCGTCGTTGAACCGGAGCAGCTCGCGCCGGAACAGGTTGAACTGACGGGCCAGGGAGGCATAGTCCTCGGTGCCGTTGGCCAATATGTAGACAAGGCCGTGCTTTTCATAGAAAGTATAATCTATGGTCACGCTGCCCAGGCTGCGCGGGCGAAAGTGCAGGGGAGCATCCACCTTGGTGACTTTCTCCAGGGTTACCGGAGACGGCGGCAGAGAGACGGAAGTGCCGCCCTTGCGCGGCTTGATCACGTCATATTCGTAGAGCCTGTAATCCTCTATAATCTTGATGAGCTTTTCTGCATAGGCAGGGTCGGTGGCATAGCCGGCCTTCTTCAACCCGCGGGCCCATCCCTTGTAGTCGGTGGGATCCAGGTCAAATAGCGACGCGTAGCGGTCGTTGTAGCGCAAAAAGTCGGAGTGGTCGCTGAACGACTCCCCGGCATTGTCGTAGCTGCGGAAGCATTCGTCCTTGAGGTCGTCGTCGTGACGGAAAATCGGGCCGCTCCAGCCGCGGCACTTGATGCCGAAATGGTTGTTTGCCTGCCGGGCCAGGGTAGAGGTGCCGTTTGCCGACTCAAGACAAGCCTGGGCCAGAGTGATGCTGGCGGGGACGCCGCTGGCAATCATCTGTTCCACAGCGGTTTCGCTCCACTTGCGTATATATTCCCGCCGCAAGTCGTCGGCCTGCAGCATAAAGCAGGAAAGCAGCACAGTTGCCGCCAGACAAACCCCTCTTGCAATACTTTTTATAGACATTTTAGCTCTACGTTTGAGCAAATTTAATGAAAAACATATATATTTAGGCAATAATTCAAATTCAAAGAGATGATAGTACTTTTGATTATCCTTGCCCTTGTTGTTTTAGTGGGCTATTACATTTACAAGACACAGCGCGAACTGGTGAATCTGGACGAGATGGCCAACAACTCCCTGAACCAGATTGCTGTTCAGCAGAACAGCCGCTGGGATGCCATCAGCAGCCTGGTTGCAATGACAGAGAAATACTCCAAGCACGAGCACGACACTCTGATGGATGTCATAGGTCAGCGCACCAAGGCCACCACAGCAGCTGAGATCAATGCTCAGGACGGCGCTTTGAACTCTGTGCTCGGCCGCCTGCTTGCAGTGGGAGAGGCTTATCCCGAACTCAAGGCCGACGGTATGTTCAGGCAGACTATGGATTCCATCAACGACTATGAAAATCTGGTGCGCACCAGCCGTATGGTCTATAACGACAGCGTAACCAAGATGAACCGTATGGTACGCCAGTGGCCCAGCTCGTTTGTGGCTTCCCTGCTCAGGTTTGGCAAACGCGACTATCTGGATGTTCCCGACGCCAAGAAGGATATGCCGCCCATCAGCAACAATTAAAGGTAATTGGCCGCTTCCGGGCCTTCAGAGAAAAGCAGATCGATTACCGACAGGTTGGGCAACCAGCCGTGGCGGTCGCAGAAACTCTGATAATACTCTTTAGGCTTCCAATCCGGCCACTCCCTTTTGGGATGAATAGCGCTCCGCAGGTCGCAAAGGCCCGTCGGGGCGCTTTCGTATTCTGCCGTTATAACTATGGGCGTGCGAATCTCAAGCAATTGCAGCAACTTCTCTGTAAGCTCCATATTCATATCGAACAGGAATTCGTACTTACGGCCCAGGATGGCGTCGATATCGTCCCAGTAATACTTGAAAAACGGGGTAGGGCCGTAGGCGGTGGCAATGGCACGGCGGTGGTGGTGCTGCCAGTTTTTGCTGTAGTCTATGCGGATGTCGCGGATAAACCGGCTGCCGGCGTGAAGCACCGGCACCAGCAGCTGCTGGGCCCCGTCGGGCGAATAGATGTTGCACCGGTTGCGGTAACTCTGTTTCTGGAAGGTCTCGCAAGCCTCCACCGCTGCCGACTGCGAATGCGCCACGGCGGCAAAATATGCCACCGGCGGCAAATAGGCAGTGCTTAGAAGTATGGTGCTATTCTGCTCCCCCACGGCGGCAGATTCCACGCTTTGAGGCGCGGATAAAGTCGGTGATGATTTTGGCGTGCTTGCCGTCGGGATACAACTCGTCCACAATGCGCAGGGCGTCGGAGACATTGTTGTTCTCTTCATAGATAATCTTGTACACGCTCTTGATCTCTTCTATCTCGGCATTTGAGAAGCCGCGGCGCCTGAGGCCTATGGCATTGATGCCCTCGTAGATGGCGTGATTGCCGGCAGAAAGGATGTAGGGAGGGATGTCCTTGTTGGTGGCGCTGGCCCCGCCCAGCATAGCGTGGGCGCCGATGCGGCAGAACTGGTGCACCATTGTGCCGCCGCCCACTATTGCCCAGTCGTCCAGCTCGGTTTCTCCGGCCAGGCCAACGTGGCTTACCACAATGCAATGGTCGCCGATGCGGCAGTCGTGGGCGATGTGGGCGTAGGACATAATCAGGCAGTCATTTCCCACCTTGGTCAAGCGCTTGCCGCTGGCGGCGGTGCCGCGGTTTATGGTGGCGCATTCACGGATGGTGGTGCGGCTGCCAATCTCTACCCAGCTCTCTTCCCCGTCATATTTCAAATCCTGCGGAATGGCGCCCACAACGGCTCCGGGAAACACCGCGCAGTCGCTGCCCATACGGACGTAATCGTATATAGTGGCGTTGGGGCCTATATGGCAGCCGTCACCAATCTCCACGTGTTCGGCAATATAACAAAAGGGTTCTATCACCACGTTTTTGCCAATCTTGGCGCCGGGGTGGATATATGACAGGTTGTTGGAATCCATTTTAATAAAGCAAGTCTGATTCGAGTAGTGATTTGCATACCGCGGTATTTATGCGGTGTCCTGTTTTTCTCGCAATAATTGTGCCCAGCAGGGGCGCTCCCAGCAGCGCGAAGTCACCCAGTATGTCCAGCATCTTGTGGCGCACAATCTCGTCGGGGAAGTAGAGCTGCAGATTGTTGAGGTAGCCCTCGTGCACTTCAAGATCGCCTACGCCAAAAAGAGACTGCATCCGCTTCAGGGTGGCCGGGTCCACTGGATGCTCCACAACCACTATCGCGTTTTCTGTGTCGCCGCCCTTTATGAGCCCTTTGGAAGCCAGGAACTCCAGTTCGTGGAAAAAGCAGAAAGTGCGGCACGGCGCTATCTGCGTGGCATAGTCTGTATAGCTTTTGCATCCGCCGTTATCGTCAATCGAAGAATAGGAATCGCCATCAGGCGATAGCGGAGCGCGTGAGGGTGAGCCAAAAGAATAGCCAGCGCGGAGCGGCAGGGGTTGGGGCAGAGCCCCAGTGTTATGGGGACAGGGAGCGGAACTTTCAGGCGGAGGCGAATAGACGAAACGTTGAACTCCCAGCACCTTTGAGTTGAAATCTACTGTAAGATCTATCTTCAGGGACTCGGCAGGCAGGATGTCGATGATGGCGCCGCTCTCATCTTCATAGTGGAAAGGCTCGCGCAGGCGGAGACACTTGCGCGGGGCATCCTGCGCCAGCAGGCCGTCTGCCATAATAGCCTCGACATAGGGCTTTGCACTGCCGTCCAGGATAGGCACTTCCGGGGCATCGATCTCCACCAGAAGGTTATCTATCCCCAGCCCGGCGCAGGCGCTCATAAGGTGCTCCAGCGTGCTTACCGATGCATCTCCGCTGCAGATTGTGGTGCTGCGGTTGGTCGGGCCCACGTTTGTGGCCAGGGCGGGGACAATGGCGTCGGTGCTTATGTCGGTGCGGACAAAGCGGATGCCGCTGCCCGCCTCCGCGGGGTGCAGAGTCATATTGGCAATCACTCCGGTGTGGAGGCCTTTGCCGCAGAACGTGTATGACTGTTTAATCGTGTGCTGCATCACCGCTTTTCTTAAATGCCGAATAAGCACGCATATACTGCATATAAGTCATTGCCGGATAGCCCATAAGGCTCTGGCGGGGAGTCTTCCAGTCTTTCATAAGGCCGGTCTTTGCCGCCAGGGTGGTGTGGTCGGCGATATGGATATGCCCGCCGATTCCGCACTGCCCCCCGAATACGCAATGCTCGCCAATGTGGGTGCTGCCGGCCACTCCGCACATAGCCGCCATCACGGTGTTGGCGCCTATCTCCACGTTGTGGGCAATCATCACCAGGTCGTCCAGTTTGACACCTTTGTGGATTATGGTCGATCCCATTGTGGCGCGGTCAATGCAGGTGTTGGCCCCTATCTCCACGTCATCTTCCAGCACCACGTTGCCGGTCTGCTGTATCTTCTTGTAGGAGCCGTCTTCGCGAGGGGCAAAGCCAAAGCCGTCGGCCCCTATCACGCTGCCGGCGTGCAGTATGCAATTGTTGCCAATCACGCAGTCGTGGTAAATCTTGACGCCGGGGTAGAGGGTGACATTGTCGCCGATGGTGACGTTGCAGCCTATGTAAACCTGGTCGTAAATCTGGCAGTCACGGCCCACCTTGGCGCCGCGCTCTATGGTCACGAAATCGCCGACCCAGGTGCCGCGGGCCACTTTGCCGCGGATGCGGCGGGTGAAGCTGAAAAAGCGCGACAGGCGGTTGCCGCGGCGGCGGGATTTCTTCAGCGAAGAGAAATACTCCAGCAGGTCGGCCACCGCCTGATAGGCATCGTCCACGGCAATCAAGGTCGCCTTGACCGGCTGCTTGGGCTCAAAAGAGCGATTTACCAGCACAATGTCGGCGCCGGTGGTG
>JAEEGH010011031.1_pt1 | contig 20593 bp, 9 predicted proteins | sample 9134181 | NCBI WGS metagenome assembly JAEEGH01 (sample SAMN16246544, study PRJNA631951) | gut metagenome | biome: gut microbiome; feature: rumen; material: DP-attached | host: Bos | place: Iran: Karaj | collected 2018-10
ACCGCACAAGAGAAAGTTTCAACTCTGTCAACGGCAGGACAGCGGAAGATATTGAGGAACTGACACGGGAATACATAAACGGTATTCTTGAAGATAATGGGATAGGCGCAAAGATCGTAAACATCGCTCTGACAGGATCACGAAGCCGTGGACTTGAAAGCAGCGGCTCGGATATTGACATAACCGTTGAATTTGATACGGATATGAGAGAGGACGCTCTGTTCAATATTCTGCACGAAAGTCCGTTTGACATTGACGGTATCGGGATAGACATAAATCCGATAAGAGCGCAGGAAACGGGTACTCTCGGAAGTTATCTGCCGCAAACAGAAGAATACTTGTCGGAAAAAGCTGAAAAAACCGAAATAAATCAGAAAGCCGAAACCACTATACATTTCGGTTTACTCGGAAACGGCATTACCTGTTACGATACGTCCAAAACTGACCCAAAAACACGGGATTATCCCATTGTAGCACACATTTCCGATGAAGGTATTATCAAGTATTATGATGATAGACTGAGTGCGGAAGATAAGCGCAGTATAGAGAAACAGGCTGCGGTGCAAAAACTGAATTTTTCAAATGAATGGAATAGTCTGCCTATCGAAAGCCGATACAGTAAACTTTACAATGCCGCAATAAATGATGTGCATTTCTCCGATTTTTCGCGCGCTAGCAAAGAACTCACTATGGCTGAAACCGTTCAAAGGTATGAGCATAGCCTTATATTCAAGGATGAGCCGTACCCTGAAAGTCCGCGCTCTCCGGAAGAAATCTACAAAAACTTTTCTGATAGTGACAGGCTTTTCTTCGATACAAATGCCTATGCCGATATACTGTATATCGAGGGACAGGTCGAAAAAGCAGGAGCGAATAAGGCTGCTGAACAGATACGTCTGTCTGACAGGGAGAAAAGCTACGCAGAGCGGTTTGGAATTACTCACGATGAGTTCCGCGTCCTTATCCGTTACCGCGAGGCAGAACTGGCAAAACGTAAGGCAACTGTCGGAACAGATGATTTAGATGTTGGCGACAATGTAAGGTATGATGGTAATGTGTGGCGCATTACGGGTATAGATGGCGATTTTTCAATAAGTCTTGAAAACGTCGATAAATCAGCTAATATGGCTGTTCGGTCTGTTATCGGTCATTGGAAAGATCATTTTAATGAGGACGGATTTGAATATGTTTTACCTGAAGATGTTCAGAAATTACAGGTGCAAGACGCACCCACCGTTGAAAACAGAGCGGCTGTTGAAGTAAGCAGCTATGAAGATAATGAAGAAGAACACTTCATCTATGACGAATATGCTGAACCTGTTCAGCTTGACTTTTTTGGAAATCTTATCGGAGAAGATAACAGAGAAAGACAGATCATAGGCGGCGTTGATATTGAGGAGGCTTTCAAGTATGAATTAACGCATTATGGAACAGGGTTTCAGGACGGAAAATTCCGTGTCGAGCAGTTTTACAAGGATAAAGCACCAGATAATGCCACATTTGCAAAGTTTCTGTTTAAAGAGTATGGTATCGGAGGTCACAGCGGTAACGGAAAAGTCGGCTTTACTATGCACGACGGTAAGGGTTTGACGCTCACCATACATCTTGGAAATGGCGAGAAAACTGATATAACCTGGAAATGGAGCAAAGTCGCAAAACGGATAGCTCGCCTTATTGATGAACAGGAATATATACAGCAGCGGGACATTGATGAACGAATAAAGTTTGCAAAATTCGATACGGAACATAGTACCCCCGAAAGTGATGAATACAAGCGCGGGGCGGCAGTTCTTGACTTTTACGGTCTGTTTTATAGAGATGATACGTCCAAAAACAGGACAGCGGAGCGTGAGGACGGTAACAATGCTGTCAAGTTTGAAATAATATCAAGCAATGCCGATAGCATAAAAGCGGTAAAAGATTTTGCTCTTGCGACGGGAGCAACGGTGACTGAAAAAAATCCCAAATCATTAAAAGAGGGTTTGTATGGGATAATGGTTGACACCTGGGAGAGCCGCGCTGATGAAATAAAGCAGTTTGCTGTCTCTCTAAACATAACGCAAATAAATGAGTGGGGTGTACATCAAGTAGTTTCTTATGATAGGGATAGCGGCGCAGATGAAAAGTATAACTACCGCTCACTTTCCGACGCGAGAAAAGAAGCCGAACAGTTGGTCAACGGAACAGCAACAGACTTTTATGGTGATGAGTATAGGTACGACGGTGCTATTGTCTATAATAATGAAACAAAGAAATTTGAGGCTGTATATGGTGACTTTCCTGTTGAAAAGGTCTTTTCTGATGAAGTGTTAAGGGTAAACGGTATAGAAAATCCCGAAAAGAAAGTAAAAAACGATACTGAACCGACGATTACCTGTGATTATAGCGAAAGTAATGCCTTTGAAAGCGGAAAAACTTACTCCGTAGCAGAATTCGACGCGGCTATGCAAAAAGCTGATGAGGAGTATGTGACGGGCAGACAGGCACAAATCGAAAAATATGGCTCAAAAGCCGCTTGGCAGAGAGCAATAGACAGTTCCCGCTCTACTGACGCTGATTATTATGATGTTGCGCGGTATATTGGCTATGATAAGGTTGGATTTACTGTGAATATGCCTGACGGAAGGACTTTCACCGAAAGACAGGATATTGGTGACGGTTACGGCGGTGTTATCGACTTCCTAAAAGGAATACCTGCTTATAGCGAGTTTGTGCCTATTTTGGAGCAGACACGGGATAGACAAAATGCAGAAATAACCGTCGATACATCAGTTGAAACGAACGGGCAGGAGCTTACTAACAGTATCGAGGAAGAATACGAGCAGGAGCTTGTCGAATTTAAAAATCTTGCGGCACTTAAACGTGCGCTGACAAAAGGAACAGAATTTGAAATAACGTCATATATTCGTGACAATGTAGAAGATCAGCTCCGTAGTGTCAATTATGCCGATACAACAGGTATTTACAGTATTCGTCCTGATGCGCTGGACAGCAATGAAACATTGGCAAACAACGGTCGTGGCAGTTACCTTAAATGGGGAAATGCTGCTGATTGGGAGTTTTCGAGCGGTGTTTGCACTGCATACCGCAAGGGCGCTGAGCATACAGAGGAAAACCGACTGTTTTCGTTGAAACTAAGATTGAGGATAAAAGAACGCTCTGCAAGTGAGGATATAAGCGAGACATTTGCAACGGAGCAGACAAATCCGCTTGTAGAAGAATTGGCTAAAACCTATCCGGCTGATACTGCCGAACAGCTATATAATGCCTTTGAAAATGCTAAAATGGAGGGTTGGGAAGATAGTTCGGTTAAAATAAACCGTATTAAGCGCGCTATATATGAAATTCTCGGAAATGAAGATCAGACGGAAAGCGTATTCTCTGTATTAACAGGCAATGCTATCTCAAAGGAGCCTGAAATCAGTGATCTGACCGCGCATAAGCAGGAATTAGCAGATGACACTACAACAAAGATTGACTATACCATAACTGATGAGCATTTGGGCGAAGGCGGCGCAAAAGCAAAATTCGCGGCGAATATCGCAGCAATAGAAATGCTGAAAAAGATAGAGAGCCGTAATCTTGCATTAGCGGCAGATATGTTCAGACCGCATAACGCTACTCCCGAAGAGCAGAAGATACTCGCAGGATATGTTGGTTGGGGTGGCTTGGCTTCAGCATTTGACCCGAATAATTCAAATTGGTCAAAAGAATATCAGCAGTTGAAAGCTCTGTTATCCGATGATGAGTACAGAGCAGCGAAAAGCTCAACGCTCAATGCCCACTATACTACGCCCACGGTCATAAACGCTATATATAAAGGTCTGCAACAGTTGGGATTTGAAGGCGGCAACATTCTTGAGCCTGCTATGGGTGTCGGCAACTTTTTTGGTGTTATGCCCGAAGAAATGAGGAAAAACAGTCATTTGAGCGGTGTTGAGCTTGACAGCATAACAGGACGTATTGCAAAACAACTGTATCAGAGCGCAAATATTCAGATAAAAGGTTTTGAAAAGACTGATTTTTCGGATAATTACTTTGATGCGGTGGTTGGTAATGTTCCTTTCGGCTCTTATACTGTGTCTGACAAAAAGTATAACCGTGAAAACTTCTTTATTCACGATTACTTCCTTGCAAAGTCACTTGATAAACTTGCCCCTGGCGGTGTTATGGCTGTCATTACCACAAAAGGCACTATGGATAAGGAAAGTCCGAAAGTCCGTGAATACCTTGCTAAACGAGCGGAACTTATAGGCGCTATCCGCTTACCAAACAATGCTTTTAAGGCGAACGCGGGTACAGAGGTCACCACCGACATTCTTTTCTTTCAGAAACGTGAGAAAATGGCGGTTGAAATGCCTGATTGGTGCTACATCGGACACAACGAAGAAGGTGTACCTATCAATAACTATTTCATCGATCACCCTGAAATGATTATGGGAACTATGAAACAAGGTATAGAGTATTCGCTGTATGGAAATGCTCAATCAACCGCTTGTGTGCCTATCGAGGGCGCTGATCTGAGGGAACAGCTTGAAAAGGCTGTACAGACTTTAAAACTGAATAATGCTCTCCGCAAACATACCGAACAGCACAACAAGGAGATAGGCATAATACCCGCTGTCGAGGACGTAAGAAACTTCACCTATGCCGAAATTGACGGAAAGGTCTATTTTAGGGAAAACAACATAATGAAAGAGGCGGTTGATAAGGACGACAAACTTATTACGGGTACTCGCCTTGAACGATTGAAAGCTCTGTGTAAGCTGCGCGAAACATTCAGAACTATCATAACAGCGCAGGAAAACAACTGCTCTGACAGTCAACTTTCGGAATATCAGAAAATACTCAACGATCAGTACGATAAATTTGTCAAGCAGTATGGTCATATTATAGACAGAGCAAACTATCTCGTATTCGGCAACGATGATGATTACAATTCCCTGACAGCATTGGAGGTAGTCAATGAGGAAACAAAAGAAGTAACGAAAGCAGACTTCTTTACAATGCGTACCGTGAAACAGCAAACTGTGATCGAACACGTTGATACACCGCAAGAGGCTTTGAATGTGGCTATGGATAATCTTGGTCGCATAGATATTCCGTATATGGCGAAAATTTGCGGACGGGAGCCTGATGAGGTTATATCTGCGCTGGTTGCGGAAAACTTGATATATTTCAATCCCGAAATAGCAAATCCCGATAATAAGTATGACGGTTGGGAAGAAACGTCAAAGTATCTGTCCGGAAATGTTCGTATGAAATTGAGAGCTGCCGAACGTGCCGCAGAGGACAATCCCGATCTACAGCGTAATGTAGAGGCTTTAAGGACGGTAGTACCGCCTGACTTGCAAGCAGGAGAAATATATGCCCGACTTGGTGTGCATTGGGTCGATCTCAAAGACTATGAGCAGTTTGCAAGAGAGTACGCCAAAGCCAATATTTATGAGCCTTTCAGAAGAACCTTCAACGGCGAATACAAAATACCTTTCAAGTCTGCGGACAAATCCGATGCAGCTACTTCTATTTTCGGCACAAAGCGTATGTCATCAATGGAGATACTGGAAGCACTTTTAAATCAGCGTGATATTATCGTTAAGGACAAGGTTTATGATCCGCTCACCGATAAAGATCGCTATGTCATAAATAAGAAAGAAACAGAGATAGCACAGGAAAAGGCGAATAAGATGAAAGAAGCCTTTAAACGTTGGCTGTGGGAAACTCCCGAACGTCGTGAAAAGTATGTAACACGTTACAATGAGCTGTTTAATAGCCTTGTCGGGCGCAAATATGACGGTTCACATCAGACTTTCCCTGATATGTCTCCGTCTATCCAATTAAAGCCACATCAGCTGAACGCTGTAATGAGAGCAAAGTTCGGCGGTAATACATTACTCGCCCACTGTGTAGGAGCCGGCAAAAGCTTTGAAATGATAGCCGCCACAATGGAGAAAAAGCGGCTCGGACTTATTAACAAGGCTTGTGTGGTAGTACCTAAAAGCCTTGTCGGGCAAATGGCACAGGAATGGATAAGGCTGTACCCACAGGCAAAGCTGCTGACCGCGACTGAAAAGGACTTTGACAAAGATCATCGACAGAAATTCATAGGAAGGTGCTGTACGGGAGACTATGATGCAGTTATAATGTCCTATGAGCAGTTTGAAAAGATACCGATGTCATTTGAGTACCGCCGTGATTTCATTCAGCGCGAGATAGACACGCTTTCTATGAGTATCAAAGACTTATCATCAGAGTCACCGCGTTCTGCAATGGAAAATCGCGGCTCGATAAAGGATATGGAGCGTACCCGAAAGCGGTTAGAGGCAAAGTTGGCAAAGCTGATAGAGGATAACGGAAAGAAAAAGGATACTTCTCTGAACTTTGAGCAGTTGGGATTTGACAGTCTTGTGGTCGATGAAGCTCACAACTTCAAAAACGGTCTTGTCGTAACCAAAATGCAGAGGGTCGCGGGTGTTCAGACAACTCCGGCGCAAAAATCAGAGGATATTCTGATGAAAACGCAGTATCTCAACGAGAACTACGGCGAGAAGAACATAATTTTTGCAACCGGCACACCCGTATCGAATTCAATGACAGAACTGTATATAATGCAAAGGTATCTCCGTCCGTCCCTGTTGGAACAGGCGGGCTTACAGACGTTTGACGATTGGGCAAGTACATTCGGTGAGGTAGTATCCAAAGCGGAATTAAAGCCCGCAGGAGACGGATACCGTACCAAAAAGCGTTTCGCAAAGTTCAACAATCTTCCCGAACTTATGGCTATGTATAAGGAATTTGCCGATATTCAGAACGCTGATATGCTCGACTTGCCCGTGCCGAAGTTAGAGGGCGGCAAACCGCAGGCAGTTTCGGCGGAGCCTGACGACTTCCAAACGGCATATATGAAGGTACTCGCGGAACGCTCGGAGAAAGTGCATAACGGAAGTGTTGACGCAAGCGTTGACAATATGCTGAAGATCACGTCGGAAGCGCGTCTGCTTGGATTGGACGCTCGGTGCATAAATCCTAATGCGCCTAATTCTCCCGACAGCAAGGTAAACATCTGCATAGACAAGGTTATGGAGATATATAATGCCACCGCTGAAAGCAAGGGCGTACAGGCAATCTTCTGTGATATAGCCGTACACGGTGATAACGATACGGAACAGAGTGAAACCGTTCAAACCGAAGATCCCGAACTGCAAAAAGCGGACGGCAACAGGTTTTCGGTATATAACTATATCAAGGCTGAACTGATAAGGCGCGGTGTTCCCGCGAATGAGATATGCTTTGCGGGTGATGCTACAACACAAAAAGCACAGAATGAAATGAAGGCGCAGTTAAACTCCGGTACTAAACGTATCGTCATAGCGTCCACGTCTAAACTTGGTACTGGCGCAAACATTCAGAAAAAGCTGATCGCTCTGCATAACCTTGATATTCCGTGGAAACCGTCTGACCTGGAACAGCGTATAGGAAGAATTGTACGTCAAGGAAACGACAATGATATGGTCGGAGTTTACAACTATGTAACGAAATCCACATTTGACGCTTATTTAATGAATATCATAGTCACAAAGCAGAAGTTTATATCGCAGATCGCCTCCGACAAAGCTCTCGCACGAACTTGTGAAGATATGGACGAGGCGGTACTTAACTATTCGGAAATACAAGCGATAGCAAGCGGAGATAAGCGTATCAAGGAGAAGATCGAACTCGATACTGATGTTGCAAGGCTCAAAATGCTTGAAGCGGAGCATTATAACGAGCAGTACCGCCTTGATGATACCATTCAGAAGGCGCAAAGGGCGATAAGCAGTTATGAAAACCGTATAAGCCTTGCTCAAGCAGATCTCGCATTTGCGAAAGAACATACTCCCGATGAAAAATCATTCAGTATCGAACTCGGCGGTAAGGTTTATGATGAGCGCAAAGCTGCAGGTGCGGTCCTGAGGGACGCGGCGGTTAAGTTTCTTTCAAAAGAGGACGCAAGTCACGAGCATATCGGTTCTTTCTGCGGTTTTGAGGTTAGTTTGGAAAAAATCGTGAACGGATTTACCAAAAGTGCAGGAATATCAATAAAAGGAAAACTGTCTTATACTGCCGAACTTGACATTGCCGGAGATATAGGAAATATCACAAGACTTGAAAATCTGTTCCGTGTCGGTATTGAGAAAGCTATCAATGGTTATGAAAACAGTATGGAGCGCGCTAAAAACGATTTGAGTGCGGCTCTTGCGTCAAAGGGTAAACCTTTTGAACACGCAGAGGAACTTGAAACGAAATCCGCGCGCCTTGAACAGCTCAACCTGGAATTAGAGGTAGGAAAGACAGATGAGGTCATTATGAACGACGAAAGCGAGGATGAGAATATAGAGAATGACGATCATTCTCAAAATCAGAATGAACACGAAAGTTCATCACCTGATAAAGAAAAGAAACCGTCCACGTCTCGCAAAAAACATTAAGAATTTCTCGTTTTTCAATGATTTCGACAGGAAATCAAACAGTAATGCTCCGAAGCGGCTTGATCGTTTCGGAGCATTATGTTTTTATCAGTATTTTACTCAATAACGTTGGAGGATTTTTTGTAAAGGAGCAAAAACTATGTCACAAGAATATACCGATATTATCGCGGCGGCGCGTCACGCAAACCTTACTGAATACTTTATAAGTCGCGGATATGATATTGAACAGCGTCGGAACGAGCTGCACATCAGAGGATACGGAGGCTTATTCGTAAATTCCGAAACAAATCAATGGTACTGTTTTTCAAAGAGTGAGCATAGCGGCGGCAAGAACGCGATCAACTGTCTGACAGAAATCATAGGATTGGACTTCAAGACCGCTGTATCTGAATTGACAGGCTTTTCATTTGTTCGTTCTCAACAGCAAAGAGAAACGCAGACGATACATAAAAAGCGTTCTCTTGAACTTCCCGAAAAGTCAGTGGATATGAAAAGAGTATTCGCTTATCTTTGCCAAACGAGAAAAATCGACGCAAAAACGGTAAGCGCTTTGGTTCACGATGGTCTGCTGTATCAAGACAATCACGGCAATGCTGTGTTCCTACATAAAAACAACATCGGTGAGATCATTGGTGCTGAACTTCAAGGCACAAACAGCTATAAGCGATTTAAGGGTGTTGCGGTAGGAACAGCGGATAGCGTATTCTCTTTGAATATCGGAGTACCTATCAGAGCCTACGTTTTTGAAAGCGCAATTGATTTGCTGTCTTTCTATGTTGTCGCTGACAGAGCGCGGATACAAAACTCGGTACTTGTATCTATGGCAGGATTGAAGCCGAACTCGCTGAAACAGTTCTCCGACAAAGGTATGAAACTATACTCCTGTGTCGATAACGACGAAGCGGGCATAAGGTTTACATCGGAGAATAAGCTGATACCGTGCAACAGGATATTAAGTGAAAACGGTGTCAAGGACTTCAATGAGCTTTTGCAGAAAATAGTAAACAACAATGAAATGGAAAGATTTAAGCAAGATCATTCCGCGACGGTACAGCAAAATCAAGAAAACACAAGTACGAAGATAACGCACCCCCGACGTTGATTTGAAAAACAGACGTTTTCGCATAATTATAAAATCATCATTTTTGAAAAAAGCCCATTTTGGGATTTATTCAATTTCTGCCTTTTTTTCAAAAATGCAGAAAACGGGTATTAGGGTGTCCCTAACTCAATGCCAAAATGTAGCGCGGAGCGGGACATTTTGGCTATTGAGTATAGCTAAAACTTACGCATATAAGAAATGGGCGGCTACGCAAATACAAAAAGTGACTCCCCACAAATAATAGACTTTATCCATAAAAGGAGGTTTGGCAGAATGGAGAAAAACACAAAGTCCCTCTCTGTGTCGTTTCGCGTTGACAGCGGTATTGTTTCCCACAATAATCGTGACTTCATCGCTAAAAACGTAGATAGCGGACGTATCAAGAATAACATAACCTATGTCCGGCAAGATATACACGAAGTTTACAATGAGCTGTTCGGAACTGCGCTTGCGGAATACAATGCAAAGCAGAAGAAAGCAAGCAGAAAGATTACGGACTACTATGAGCATATCCAAAAGTCTGATAGAGTAAAACCATACTATGAGATAGTAGTGCAGTTCGGTGATATTGAGAGCTGCGGACAGAATTCGGGAAGATGGGAACAGGCTAAACTTATGCTTGATGAATACATAAGAGGGTTTGAGCAGAGAAATCCAAATCTGAAAGTTTTTAATGCCATAATGCACTTAGATGAAGCAACACCGCATTTGCATATAGATTTTATTCCAATCGCCCACAAGGTAAAATCGGGGCTGTCCGTAAAGGTTTCTATGAAGGGTGCATTGCAGGAACAGGGGTTCTCTGCGGCAAACAGACTTGATAATGAATGGAAAGCCTGGGAAGAAAGTGAGCGTGATGTGATGATCTCAATTCTGCATAGCCACGATCTGAGCCGTGATGTGAAAAATGTCAACCGCGCACACCTTGATGTTGATGATTACAAGAGATATGCCGCACAACAGCTTGAAGTCAAAAAGCTGAATGAACAGATTAACAAACTCAAACAGAAGAACAGTGAAGATATTACAGCGGACGAGGTTTCGCTGATTATCAATCAGAATGATGTTATGCGATCGGAGATTATGAAACGCGATGAAAAGATTGCTGACCTTTCAAGGAAGATCAATGCAAAGCTTGTACCTTATAATATATACTCCGATGAACTGTTGCAGTTTGTGACCGCAGAACTTGACAAGTCCAACATACAGTATATTGAGGACAGCACTGCTGTATATGTTCCTGAATACGCGCTTGAAATGACAAAAGCTATATCCGATACTTTCCGTCCGGTTGACAAAAGCAGTATCCGCGACAAAATCAAACTTGACATCGACAGGCTCGTTTACACTTGTAACGATTTTGATGATCTGCTCGATAAGCTGCGGGAACGCGGATACAAGATAAAGCACGGAAAGTATATCGCTATAAAACCGCCTTTCGGTGAAAAGTTTATCAGAATGAGATCGCTCGGTTTTCCGTATTTGCAGAATAACCTTGAAAAGCGTATGGCAGAAAAGGACATATTCATCAATTCTGTCAAAGCCAAAAGTGCGGAACTTCCTGTCTTTGCTCAATCGTTCACAGAAACGGTGATTGATATGACAGTTGAAATAAAGCATTTCAGACTTGCACCGAAAAAGTACGACAAAGGGGTTATCTATGTTCTCGATAACGACAGCAATATATCGAATATTGCTAATCAGCTCCTTACGATAAGTGATTATAACATTCACTCCTCGGAACAAATGTACGATATGGAAAAAACAGTAAAGCAGAGGATCTCCGATTTGAGTGAGAACGTGAAAAGTCATTCTGATGAAATTGCGACATTGAAATCTGATATATCGCAACTTCATTTTCTCTTTTCTGCTTTGTCCGTCACTTCCAAAAGAATGGACGCTATGACAAAAACAAAGATAGCTGCGGCTCAACAGATAGCTGATCGACGCGGTATCACAACAGAGGAAGAAATCACTGCCCTGGAGAAAAGGCTTGATGAGATGTCTAACGCCATAAGATCTGCGAAGTCCGAACTGTCAGAAGAACAGAAAAAGCTGAAACGTGTGAATGAGTTGATCGACACCTATGAGAAAATCGTCAAGGGCAACTATATCGACAATTTGATAAAAGCACAAAAGGAGCTTACAAGAGCGGGAGATAGTCTTACCATAAAAAAGTCATAATCTTATAATTAACAGTGAAACTATCTCTAAAAGACAAAAGCCCTCAGAAACGCTTGCAGGGCGTATCCGAGAGCTTGCGGTTATTCGGTTCCGGTAATATGGTTTGTGCCTGTTGTGGTATGCTCCACAATGCTTATTCGGACTCGTGTAGAACGGAAAATAGGTGTACCAATAGGCTATTTTTAATTATCTTGCATAAATCCCTTATAGCTTCCAAACCCAAGCATATAAACTGCCATAGCCACCGAAAGGTTTTCATCATCAATATTTTGCTTTTTGGCAAGCTCCTTCAATTCGTCAATGACAGAATCGTGTGGAACGATAGAACCTTCCAGTTCGTTAACTGCCTTCTGAATGATAGAGGGCAAAACCATACACATTTGATAGAAAGCATCTTCCTGACCTGTTACAAGAGCGTAAAACTGGTCGAGACTCACACGACGAATAAGCTTATGACCGACCTTCTTCTTATCAACGGTAGTTTCCCACTTGATATTCTGTGACCTCTGAGCAATAGCTTCAACAAGAAAACAGGCGCAGTCATCATCGTTGAGGAGTTGATTTTGCATCTTGATGAAAGTCTTACCTGCCGATGCGGAGTTCATCGTGTTGTGTTTATTCTTCATTTCGACATACACGGTATGCACTACGCTGCCGTCGGGTAGGGCAATACCATCGAAATTCTCAAAAATAACGTCCCAACCGCCCTCTTTTCCATTATCGGGAACACGGCAGTTAGCTATGTACTGGAAAATACGCTGATGAAAATAGCCTATATCATTGTTATTGGACTTATCACGCTGACGGAAAATCTCGTTGCTGACGATCTCTTCCCAAGAAGCCTGATAAACTGTCTTATCGAAAATCAGCTTGATAGGATCAATGATATTCTTATTGAACCGCTTCAAGTCGAAGGATTCCAGCTTTTCACCGTACTTCTCAATAGTTTTCTTGACGTGCTTTGTAAAATCTTCTTCGCTGATGAAACTAAGTGTCCACATTATGATTGACCCTCCAATGCTTTTCTAATTTGTGTTGCTATATCATACGCAAGATTGACAGGAACGGCGTTGCCTACCTGCTTATACTGAGAACCTACGCTTCCACAGAACTGCCATTCATCAGGGAAACTCTGGCAACGGGCGTTTTCACGGATAGTAAACGGACGAGGTTCAAGCGGGTGACAGCGATCCGTCTGCTTCTGGCTGGGAGAAGTCAGCACCGTGAGCGATGGCTCATCAAGGCTAAGTCTGCGGAGAATACCAGTCCTGCCGCCCTCCATGTACCAGCAGCTTTTCATATACTCCTTGGCAATATCCTCGGGAATATCTCTCCAATATCCGCCCGGAGGAACAAGCTCAAATATCTTACGTTTATACTCCGAATAGGGCGTGCCCTCGCTCTTCGGACAATCGAGCAGTACATCACGCAGAACAGGCTTGTATTCGTGCGGTGTGGGGAAAGTGAACTTGATCTGATTTGTAAGATCGTTTCTGATACCAATAGTGATAAGTCGTTCACGCTTCTGAGCGACACCGAAATCCCAAGCATTCAGCACTTTCTTCTGAATGGTGTAGCCTGTGCTTTCAAAAATGTCTGTAATAGTCTTGTATGTTCTGCCCTTATCGTGGGTCAGCAGACCACGGACATTCTCAAAAAGAAACATCTTAGGCTGGAGCTGTTCCAAGAACTTCGCATAGTGATAGAACAGCGTTCCACGGGCATCTTCAAGACCGAGCCTTTTTCCTGCATAGGAGAAGCTCTGACAAGGTGCGCCGCCCGAAAGCAGATCGAGTTCGCCCTTTTTCAAACCGAAATATTCTTGCAGATCAAGGCAGGAGATATTGGCAATATCATCGTTGATAACTCGCCATTCAGGTCTGTTCCTGCGGAGCGTATCAGAAGCGTCCTTGTCCACCTCTACAAGACCAAGAGTGTTGAACCCGGCTTTTTCCACACCAAGAGCAAGACCACCTGCGCCTGCGAAAAGCTCAATGGTCGAGAATGTCCTTGCTTCTGTTTGTGTCTTAATATCCATAATATCACCGATATTGCAATTCAGCACCATACATATCTTTTCAAGGCTTTCAAGGGAAACCGTTTCGTTCTTTCCCATACGAGCCATAACATTGAAGCTGATACCTGATGCTTCTTTCAATTCGGTCTTGTTCATTCCTTTGTCGATAAGTAATTTCCAGAGATTATTGTAGCTTACAGCCACCATATTTCATTCCTTTCTGTATCCTGTGATACAATAATGGGTTATAGAAATTATAGCACAAAAAGACGAAATAGTCAATGTATCTCACGAAAGTGTTAGATATTCTTTTTGAGAAAGCAAAAGCGTCTTACCCATAAGGAAAAAACTTTGCTGTAAATGTGTACAGGTGAAATACCGGTGTTACATACAGACCTCAAACATCATACCGCGAATAACACGACAAACCGTTATTTTATCTCAGCATTGTTTTATTCTTCCCACTGTTACCATTGCTTTCCAGTAAAGTTAGTTCTAATCGACCTGTGTTAATCGTTTACGCGGCTTAACAAAAGACTTTCTCTGTTTTCATTATAAGTTCTAATGTTTTGGGGTTCAAAAATGAAGAGATAGATTTAGCTACTAAGTCAATTGACTTATGGCTTGATATATGGTAGAATAAGGCAAATTCATAGGAGGTATGTGCTTATGTTAAAAATGCCGTCTAAAGCATTTAGAAACCGATGTACTGCTTTTTCTCTTTCAGAACTGACCTTTGCAGAGAATAAATTGGTTGCCGACAAGCATTATAGTGACTGTATGATGCTCGATGAATTGTTCTATGAGCAGCTATTAACATCTGTTGAGAATAACTTCAACCTATACTATCCGCCTGTTTATGGAATTTTCAATGGAAATTGGTCACCAACAAGCATAAAGCCTGAATTGTTGAAAAACGTCACGGAAATGGTAAAAGAAGTTGACAGGCACGATACTCCGGTAAAAGTCAAAGACCGTTTTAAGGGCGATATAGCAAAATTTGTGCTTTGTGGAGAAGTACGATACGCTTGTATTGACAACTGTAAACTGACATTTGAAACACATACAGCTTTATGCAAAGATGTCTATGACCGCTATTATACGCTTTTGGAAAGAGGATATATATAAATTGTTAGTCACAAAACAGCTTACCGTGAAAATCACGATAAGCTGTTTTTTAGTCTCGCCTTATTTCTTATCTGCATTGACGTTATCACCGTCATTCACAATTGCCTCCGCAAATAGGGTTATCAGCTTTTCAATCTGCTTTCGCTTTTTATCAGGAAGTGACGCTATCATCAAGTTGATTTTGGGATTGTCGTTATAGGGGCTTGTGCCGAAGATTAGAAAATCAGTAGTAACATTTAGGGCGGCGGCTACTTTTGCCAAAGACTGCACCTTCATACTGTTCTTTCCTGTTTCGGCGGTATCTATAAAGTCTGTTGACATCTCGGAAAGTTCTGCAAGTCTTTCGCGGGTATATCCTCTTTCTTTTCGGGTCTGCCGTATTCTGCTGCCTATTGCCTCGTTTGAAATATCCACGTTTAATCGCCCCCTTTATATTATATTATAGCAAGATTTAAGAACATTATAAACCGAATATAATCGGCTACAAAAGCCGAACATAATACGATTTTTTATTGACTTCCAAATCTCTAACGGCTATAATAAAGTAAAGGATGGTGATTGTAATGTACGATAAGACAAAAGCGGTCTGTTTTTCAGGACATAGAACGCTGTATGATCCACAGGAAGTTATTGAAAATAGGCTCGAACAAACAGTACGGGACTGTATCTTCAAAGGAGCAGACACGTTCATAGCAGGCGGTGCATTGGGGTTTGATATGCTTGCTGAGCATTTGATTTTACGTCTGTGCTTGGAATACCCACATATCAGACTTGCACTTGCGCTGCCGTGTCCTCCTGAACAGCAGACTTTAAAATGGAATGACCAACAGAAAGCAGAATATAAGGACATTATGGAAAGAGCCAACTATTGGAGCGTGCTTTCCAAAACCTATACAAGCGATTGTATGCTGTCCCGTAACCGTGTTATGGTCGATAACAGCTCTACTTTGATATACTATCTCCGACAAAACAGAGGCGGCACATTCTATACTGTAAACTATGCTCGTAAAATGGGCTTATATTTGTTGCGGATATAGCTATGTCAATGGTTGTTCTTTTATACGGTAGATATCGTTAATGTTCATTTCTCGGATATGGCAAAGGAGACTGTCGCGGATAAGCTCAAAAGGGTGATATCTACGGATGCAGAACTCCGCGAGGGATAAAAGAAAAGCGGACGGATAAACCGCCCGCATACATATCAGCCGTAAAGAATGGTGTTTGCTATATCCCAATCATCTTTTTCAGGGTGGGAGTCAATACTTTTTTCATCTCCATACAAAAAGACCTCCCCGACAGATTTTACCCTGTCGGGGGAGCCTTTCGGTTATTCAGATGTTTTACTTTGCCTTTACAGTAGCAAGGTCGCTGGTGTAAACCTTCGTCCACTTGCCGTCGATAAGCGCCTTTACAGCGTATGTGTACTCCTTGCCGGACTTCGTGCCGTTTATCTTGACCGAGCGCTTTGTGGTCTCCGTCACGAGCTTCAGCTTACCGTTCACATACTTGTAAACACGATACTTTGTAGCTTCGGGAACCTTGTTCCATTTGAGCGAAATACTGCCCGGGTTGGCGGTGATCTTCACAGCGGGCTTGTAGTAGATCTTCACGGAAACCTTGTAGGAATTGTCCTCTGTGCTTTCCTTGCCGTTCTTGTCCTTGATCTTTACCATAAAGTTCTCGGTGACATTGTTAGCCTTTACGATATTATCTATCTTGCTTGCCTTCAATGTACCTGTCTTGTCGAGCTTTCCGGTCTTTTTGTTGTACTCGTAAACCGTGTAGTCGCCGCCCGTGGAAACATAATACTTTCCGTTCGAGCCGAGAACTATATCTGCATTGGTAGCCTTGCCGAGATCCTGCACAAACACATACTTGCCGTCGATCTTGACATACAGCGAGTAGCCGGACGCGTTCGGAACAGAGTCCCACGAGAGCGCGCTTTCATTGCTCTCGTCCTGCTTACCGGTGATATTATAGTTTGTGATGTCGGGAGTTGTATCTGTTGTGGTAGTTGTGGTCGTTGTCGTTGTTGTAGTAGCCGGAGGAGTGTAAGACGGGATATACGGTCTCGGTGCTGTGCTTGTCCAAGTAGCTGTTATCGTGATATTCTCCGCGGGCATCGTCGCCGGAATTATCTTATCCCAACCGGTGAAAGCATATCCCTCTCTTGTCGGAGCGTCGGGAGCAATAACCGGTGTGCCGTAATCCTGCGTTATCGGTGCGATATATGTGCCGCCTGCGGTGTCAAAGGTTATGGTGTACTGATTGATAGTCCACTTTGCCTTGATCGTCATATCCTCGGCAGGCATGGTCACGGGGATTTCCTTATCCCAACCGCTGAACGTGTAGCCGGTCTTTGTCGGGTCAGCGGGCTTTGTTACAGCCGTGCCGTAATCCTGCGTGATAGCTGCTATCTTCGAGCCGCCGTCCGTGTCGAACGTGATAGTGTACTGATTTGCGGTGTAGAGCGCTTTGAGCGTGATATTCGCGGTAAGTGCTGTTGAGAAATCATACTCTGTTTCGCCGTCGGCAGACCAGAATTTGAATGTATGACCTTCCTTTTCGGGGTCTGTCGCGGGCTTGCTTACCTTCTGTCCGTATGTGAACTGCTGTGAAGCGGGCTCCGGAATACCGCCGTCTGCGTCGAACTGCACGGTTATCTTGCTTCCGGTGTTGATGACGACATTAGCCGCAGGAGAAGCCTCGTGATTTTTGTCAGCCGCATAGCGTACATGGTATGTACCCGCCGCAAGTCCGGTTATTGTTGTTCCGGTGACCTTGGTGTATGTGTCCGCTGTGCTGAACTTGTACTCCATAGCTGTCGTAACGCCGGTTATCGTGCCGTCATTTTTGCCCTCGACAGTCTCGTTTGTGGAGGAAACTACGGGCGCGGACTGCGCTGCCTTTGTCAGTGTTACAGTAGCGGAGCCTGTAAAGTCATTGTAATTGTCCGCAGTTACCTTGTAGTAAACGGTGAGAGGGCTGTCCTCGACATTTGTTATAGTCGGGGTTGCGGTCTTGTCGTATGTACCATCGGTAGTGCCGTACTTTATTGTATAGCCGCTTGCGGGAGCAGTCACATTGACCGTGATACCGTGAGCTTCGCCGTCATAAGCGGTATTTACATCTTCCGCAGAAGCTGTTATTTCAGCCTTGCCGATAGAGAAGTTCTTCGTACCGCTTACGGTGTAGTTGCCGCCGGTCTTGTCGGTGATCGTAATGAGCGCGGTATTTGTTCCGGCGTTGACATTGTTTGTAACTGTCACCGTGTATTCGCTCGGGTCGATAGTTGTTGTGCCGTCCTTGACTGTGATAGTTGTCGGTACCTGCGGCTCACCGGTGTAAGTGTAGGTCGCGGGGGAGAACTCTATAGTGGGATTATTTACAGTCTTGGGCGTTATGGTAAATGTTACCTGTGCGGTAACCGTTCCCACTGTCACACTCGCGGTGTATGTTCCCACATCGGTAGGTGTGCCTGTAAACGAGGTATCGCCCTGCTTGGTGTAAGTGATAGTGTATGTGTCGGGGAAAGCCGTTGTATTATAGCCTGTGGAAAGCGTCGCTGCCTTTGCCGTGCCGTCATAGGTAAGGCTTGTGGGTGCACTTATCGTAAGAGTTTTGCCCGTTGTTACATTACAGGTTCCCTCACCGGAGCAGCTCGCCGTTATTGTCGCGCCGTCTGCGATGTAACTCCAAGTGTGAGAATGGTTGCTTGTGCTTATGTTAGCTGCGAGGCTTGCGGGAGACGGGTCGTGATTGGTGTCCCCCTTAAGACGCTGATAGAAGGTGTAGCTTGTGTTCTGAGAAAGCCCGGAGAAGGTCGTGCTTTCCTGCCAGTTTGTGCCGTCCTTGCTGTACTCGCAGCCTTCAACGGCGGTGAGGGTAATGCTGCTTGTAGTTGCGCTTGCCTTTGTAGGAGCGGCGGGAGCAGTCTGCGAAGCCATGTTTATCGTGATCGTTGCAGAGCCTGTCTTATCCGCATAATTTGGAGCTGTGACCTTGTAATAGACAGTTTTCGGGCTGTCCGCAACATTTGTTATCGTCGGGCTTTCGGTGAGAGTGCAGCCATCTGCCGAATTACCGTAAGTTATGGTCGTACCGCTTGTAGGAGCAGTAACATTGACCGTAATTCCGTGAGCATTGCCGTCGTAATCTACTTCAACATCATCGGCAGAGGCTGAAATTGTTCCGGCTGTTATTTCAAAATCGACCGCCGCAGTAGCCGTACCGACAGTAAGCTGTGCGGTATATGTTCCCACATTTGAGGGAGCAGTTGAGCTGCTTGCGTATGTTGTAGTACCTCTTCCGATATATTTTACATCTGCTGCTGCCGGAATCGCCGCAAAACCGTTCGCTTCTGTCCAGCCGTCGGAGAGCGTAACAGTCGGTGTTATCGTATCTCCGTAGGTATAGGACGATTTATCAAGCGTTAGGGTCGCTGTCTGGTCTCCGACAGAACAGGTTCCCGTAGTTCCACCGCACGTTGCTGTGATAACATTAGCCGCATCGCCCGTACCTGCGGTGTAGCTCCAGTCATGTTCGTGCGTCTCGATAACAAGCGTGATAGTAAGGCTGTATGTATCTGCGAGAGTGCTTATTGCTGCGCTTTCGCTTGCCACAGAAGCGTTATTGTCGTCCGTTTCCTTTACTCTCTGATAGAATGTGTATTCGGTGGAGGGAGTAAGTCCGGTAAATGCGGGGCTGTCCTGCCAGTTTGTGCCGTCCTTGCTGTATTCACAGCCGTCAACCGCAGTAAGGGTAATGCTGTTCTTTGTAGCACTCGCCTTTGTCGGTGCGGCGGGAGCGTCCGGCGTACCTTTGATCTTCAGCGTTATTGTCAGCGTGCCGCTTGTTGTTGTCGGTGTCAGCGTCATATCCTCCGCACTTGCGGGGACAGTCCCGAACATCGTCGCAGCCAAGGAGCAAGCAAGGAATAACGATAAAATTTTTCGTTTCTTCATATTCACACCTCGATGTGTTTATTTTACATTTAGTTTGAGGTTTATTTCCGCTCCGTTGAGCGGGGTCTTGTCGTTTAGTGTAAAGCAGTCGTAATGCAGTACCGCGTCGTATTCGCCCTTTTCGAGCGCACGGGTCAGCGTGAGTTTTTTCACTGCTTCGCCAGGCTCGATATAGTCGCTTGTCCAGAGCGTTTCGCTGTTTATGATAAGCGACAAGACGAAATAACAATCGTTGGTCTGCGGGTTTTTAAGGTTCACTTTCTGTGACAGCGAACCTGCCTTGAATGAAAGGCTTTCGTAGCCCGGAATGTCGATGCTGCCGCTGTCCGAGGGCGCAGCCGCCGCAAAGCGTTCAACTGTGTCGCCCGCCGGTTCTGCCGAACAGCCGCAGAGCATAAAGACTGCCGTTATCAGCACGAGAAAAGCCGCAAGGATATTCGGTTTTCGGTTCATAGGCTCACGATCTTTCTGTATCTCACCCCACCGAGCTGCACACAGCAGCTTAGCAAAGCATTTGAATTCTTGTTAATTTGCGTAACCATACACCTCAATTTTCTTAATACCTTTAGACGTGTCTGCCAGAATAGGAGTGCCATTTACTTTCGGTGTCTTATCCTCTTCTGTGGTTTCTACTACAAAGGGAGCTTCGCTGTCTGTTGCAGTACGATTTTGATCGTCATAGAATACGCATTTGGTGATGGTATATCCTTCGGCAGCATTGACGGTGGCC
>JAEEGH010011033.1_pt1 | contig 20590 bp, 18 predicted proteins | sample 9134181 | NCBI WGS metagenome assembly JAEEGH01 (sample SAMN16246544, study PRJNA631951) | gut metagenome | biome: gut microbiome; feature: rumen; material: DP-attached | host: Bos | place: Iran: Karaj | collected 2018-10
TTAGCATGTGTATTTCTCATGTATGGACAATTTTGAAAAGTTGTTTTCCATAGGTGGACACAAAAAACTGTAAATAATTGTGCATTTCAGGGTCAGGGGATCTTGGTGCGATTTTGGAGTGCGCTTAGAAAATTAAAAGCAGGATTATCAATATATTGGCATGCGCCGCTAGGACGGCGGCGCAAGTGCGACACGCGACACGATGTCGTATAAAGCACGGTGCCAATATATGATAATCCTGCTTTTTAAATTTTCTTAGCAAACGTAATATGAGCCCAAGTCCCCTGAGCCCTGAGATGCACAGATAATAAATCTACAGTGTCCACCTAGTAGGAAAACACTTTTCAAAAGAGTTCATCCATAGAAAGACACATGCGGGATGCTCCCTTTTGCATATTGGAAAACTAAGAATATTCGCGAAATTGTTTTTTCACCAGGGGGGCGGGCAGGTGTGCCCAGGCGGGGCCAGTGGTGCATTGAAGGGGTGCAAGCACTGGGGCGGGACGGAAATTGTACAAAAGGTCGTGAAAATGGTACACTTATTTTGTCGTTTTGCGACGTTTATTTTTTGTGCAGTTTTGAAAGGAACGATGGATGAAAGTAGTTTTTATGGGTACACCGGATTTTGCGGTGGAGACTTTAAAGGCAATATATGATGCAGGACATGAGATTGTGTTGGTGGTTAGCCAGCCTGACAAACCAAAAGGACGTAGTGGCAAGCTACAGATGACTCCTGTTAAGGAGTGGGCAGTGGAGCATGAGCTTCCAGTTTATCAGCCTGTAAAAATTAGGGCAGAGGAATCAGTTGAATATTTAAAGCAGTATGAGGCAGATGTTTTTGTTGTGGCTGCTTTTGGACAGATTTTGCCAAAGGTTATTCTTGATATGCCAAGATTGGGATGTGTAAATGTGCATGGTTCGCTTCTTCCTAAGTATCGTGGTGCGGCACCTATTCAGTGGGCGGTTATCAATGGTGAAAAGGTTTCTGGCAATACTACAATGCTGATGGGACCGGGACTTGATGATGGCGATATGCTTCTTAAATCTGAGATAGAGCTAGCTGCAGACGAGACTGGTGGTAGTCTTTTTGATAAATTGGCATTAGATGGCGGACAGCTTGCTGTCAGAACAATAGAGGCTTTGGATAGAGGTGAGATTACACCAATTCCTCAGGATGAGTCTCAGGCTACACATGTAGGTATGATTAGCAAGGATATGGGAAATATCGATTGGAATAAGCCAGCGGTTGAGATTGAGAGACTCATTCGCGGACTTAATCCATGGCCATCTGCTTTTACATTTGTGGATGGAAAACAGCTTAAAATTTGGAAGGCAACTGTAGTTGATAAGGCTGGCCAGCCGGGCACTGTCATTGACGTTGATAAAAACGTATTTACGGTAGCTTGTGGGGATAAGTCTCTTGAAATTAATGAGCTTCAGCTCGAGGGCAAAAAGCGTATGGCTACAGGGGATTTCCTTAGAGGCTATAGCTTGGAAAAGGGTGCAGCCTTTGCCACAAGTAAGAATTAAAATTGATGAGGTATTAAATGGCAAGTATTAATATTAGAGAAATTGCTGGAGATACATTAGTTGAGATTTTAGAACACGGTCAGTTTTCTCATATCTATTTAAAAGCGGTGTTGGATAAATATGGTTATCTTGAGAAAAATGAACGTGCATTTATTACTCGTCTTGTAAATGGAGTTGTCGAGCGCAAATTAGAATTGGATTATATTATCGACAATTATTCAAAAACAAAAGTAAAGAAAATGAAGCCTCTCATTCGCACAATGATGCGAATGGGTGTGTTTGAAATATATTACATGGATGGCGTGCCAGAATCTGCTACCTGTAATGAATATGTTAAGCTGGCAAAGAAACGTGGCTTTGCAGGATTGTCAGGATTCGTAAATGGTGTTTTAAGAAATGTGGCTCGTTCAAAGGGCGAGTTTGCTATAAAGGATATTTCGGTAAAGTATTCATTGCCACAGTGGATTGTGGATAAATGGAATGAGGAATATGGCAAGGAGCAGACAGAGAATATTGCTGCTGGCTTTTTTGAGCATCAGGATTTATGTGTTAGGGTTAATTTGGCTCAAATCACTAGAGATGAATTGAAAGCTAAATTAGAGAAGCAGGGCATTACAGTTCGTATATGCGATAGCTTGCCTTCTGCTATGTATTTATCAGGCTATGATTCATTGGCTGCGATTCCAGAGTTTGGTCAGGGCTTGTTTTATGTTCAGGATTATTCTTCACAGCTTGTGGCTCATATGGCCCAGGTGAAGGATACAGATTCAATAATAGATGTTTGCGCTGCTCCTGGAGGAAAGGCCTTGCATTTTGCAGAGCTTGCAAGTAAAGGGCAGGTTGTTGCTAGAGATTTAACAGCTGCCAAGGTTGCACTTATCAATGAAAACATTAAGAGAACTGGAGCTTCAAATATTCAGTCTCAGCAGTGGGATGCTACAGAATTTGACGAATCAGCAGCTTTGAAATACGATATTGTGGTTGCTGATTTACCATGCTCTGGACTTGGAATTATCAGGAAAAAACCAGATATAAAATATAATCAGACAGAGGAATCATTGGCAGAGCTTGCGGATTTACAGAAGCAAATTCTTGATAATGTATGTCAATATGTAAAGGTTGGTGGAAAACTTTGCTATAGTACATGTACCATCAACAAAAATGAAAATGAAAATCAGGTAACAAACTTTTTAGCGTCACATAAGGATTTTACAATAGAAGAGCAAATGCAGCTTTTCCCTGATGTTGACCATGATGGATTTTATATATGTGTAATGAAAAAGAATTAATCGATATTAGATCTCTTAATTTAATAGAGCTTACAGATTTTGTAACCAAGGATTTAGGGGAACCAAAATTTAGAGCAAAGCAGCTGTATGAGTGGATGCATCAGCACTTGGCTTTGGATTATGACGAAATGAAAAATATCCCTAAATCTCTCAAAGAAAAGCTAGAGGCTAGCTGCAATTACCGTCCTTTGAAGCAAATTGATTTGCAGATTTCCAAAATAGATGGCACACGCAAATACTTATTTGAGCTGTTTGATGGACAAATGGTTGAGAGTGTTTGGATGAGCTATAAACATGGCAATTCAGTTTGTATTTCATCCCAGGTTGGTTGCAAAATGGGATGTAGATTCTGTGCATCTACTTTGGATGGATGGGTTAGAAATCTTACTCCGGCAGAAATGCTTGGCCAGATTTATGCTATCCAAAGGGACACAGGAGAGAGAGTTTCTAATCTTGTAGTGATGGGCACAGGTGAGCCTATGGATAACTACGACAACATTGTTAAATTTGTAAGGATGTTGTCAGATGAAAATGGACTTAATATTTCTCAGCGAAATATTACTGTTAGTACCTGTGGCATAGTTCCTCGTATTAAGCAATTGGCAGAGGAGGATTTGACAATCACACTTGCAATTTCGCTCCATGCTCCTAACCAGCAGAAGCGAGCTGAGCTTATGCCTATAGCCAATAAATATGATATTCATGAGCTGATAGAAGCATGTGAATATTACTTCAACAAAACCGGAAGAAGAATCACATTTGAGTATTCACTTGTTGGCGGAGTAAATGATAGGGACGAGGATGCAAAGGAATTAGGTGAACTTATAGGTCACTTAAATTGTCATGTTAACCTTATTCCAGTCAATCCAATTAAGGAACGAGACTTTGTTAGTCCTACTATGGACAGGGCCTACGCATTCCAAAAAAAGATTGAAAAATATGTGAATAATGCTACTATTAGAAGGGAAATGGGTCGCGATATTGACGGGGCCTGTGGACAATTAAGAAAGAGAAAAATGGACGTTTCGAAGGGGACTAATTAATGATAGGCTATGCAAAAACTGACGTAGGAATAAAGAGAAAAGTTAATCAAGACTCTATTTTTGTTTCTGATGCCAGCATTGGGAACTTGCCCAATTTATATATGGTTGCCGATGGCATGGGCGGCGAGCTAGCAGGAGACTATGCTTCAGCCAAATGTGTGGAGACAATCGTAAATAGTATTAAAACATCTAAAGAAAAAGAAACAGTTCGAATATTAGAGAAGGCAATTCAAGAAGCAAATAAAATTATTTATGGGGAATCATCATCTGATTCAACTAAGGCCGGAATGGGTACCACACTTGTGTTGGCTACTGTCATTGATGGCCATCTTTTTGTGGCAAATGTTGGAGACAGCAGATTGTACGTTGCCACAGCTTCCAAGATTATGCAAATTACAAAGGATCATTCTGTGGTTGCAGAGTTGGTTAGAACTGGTGAGCTAGATGAGGATGATGCTCGTACAGATAAACGCAAAAATATGATTACTAGAGCAATAGGAGCAGAATCCACTATCACTGCTGACTATTTTGATGTTGGTCTAAAGGGTAGGGAACATATTTTACTATGCTCAGATGGTCTTACAAATATGGTGTCTGATGAGGATATTTTCAAAGTATTAAAATCATCAGATACAATTGAAAATCGCGCTTCCAAGCTAATAGAGTTAGCTAACCAAAATGGCGGCAGAGATAATATTTCAGTTATTATTATTGAATAATCTACATAAGAACAGGAGATTATATGATTACACAAGGCGTATTTATAGCAGATAGATATGAAGTAATTGATAGAGTAGGTTCAGGCGGAATGTCTGACGTTTATCGTGCAAAGGATCATATCCTTGGACGTGAAGTTGCAATTAAAATATTAAAACAGGAATTTTCTGAGGATGCTACTTTTGTTGCTAAATTCAGAACAGAGGCTCAGTCAGCTGCAGGTTTGGAGCATCCAAACATTGTTAATATCTATGACGTAGGCTCTGAAAATGGAATGTACTTTATTGTTATGGAGTACGTTGAGGGCATCACTCTTAAAACATATATTGAGAAAAAGGGACAGCTTAATTTCAAAGAGGCTATTTCTATAGCTATTCAGGTTGGTCGTGGTATCGAAGCTGCTCATCAAAAGGGCATTATTCACCGCGATATCAAGCCTCAGAATATTATTATTTCCACAGAAGGAAAGGTTAAGGTTACTGATTTTGGTATTGCTAGAGCAGCTAGCTCTAATACTATCCATGCTGATGTTATGGGATCTGTTCACTACTCTTCACCAGAGCAGGCTAGAAATGGATTCGTAGATGGCAAGAGCGATATTTATTCTCTTGGTATTGTAATGTATGAAATGGTAACTGGCCGTGTTCCTTTTGACGGTGATAATACAGTTGCTATTGCCATTCAGCATTTACAGGAGGAGATGGTAGCACCTTCAGCATATGCTCCAGACCTTCCTATTTCTCTTGAGAAAATTATTCTCAAGGCTACAATGAAGAGCCCAGATAGACGTTATGGTACTATCTCAGATATGCTTATGGATTTAAAGCGCGCTCTCGTTAGACCCGATGAGGATTTCGTTACAATAGTAGATTCTTCAGATTTAGGCAAAACAAGAGTTATGCCAAAGGTTGCACAGGAGCCTGAGGAGACTATTACAAAGCGCGCCGCCGAAGCACTTACATTTGTTGATGATGAGTACGACGAAGAAGACTATGACGACGAGTACTATGATGAATATGACGATGATGATTATGATGACGAAGAGGATGATTCAAAAATGGATAAAATCCTTACAATCTCAGGCATCGTAGCAGGTATAGCTATTGTAATCATTCTCGTTGCTATTCTTGGTAATATGTTTGGACTGTTTAAATTCGGTTCAAAGAAAGTTGAAATGATAGATGTAGTTGGTAGCCAGTATGAGGAGGCTATCGAAAATCTTACAGAGCTTGGCTTAGACGAAGAGAAAAATATTGTAGTTATGTATGAGTCTAGTGACGAGGCAGATGGTACTGTTATCTACCAGTCAGTTGAGGCCGGAGAGGAGTTCTCTCTTTCTGATTCTCTTAGACTTACTGTTTCTGGTTCAGAGGATTCAGAGTCAGAAGATTCATCAGACAGTGACAGCTCTAGTAGCTCTTCACAGTCAACAACTACAGAGACTGCAGAGGATGCGGTTACTGTTCCTAACGTAGTTGGTCTCACACAGGCCGAGGCTACTAAGCTTTTAGATGAGAAATCTATTGTTGTTGGTACTACTACACAGGAATACTCAGATGATGTTGAGTCAGGTTGTGTTATCAGCCAGTCAGTTGAGGCTGGAGAAGAAGTAGAAGCTAATTCAAAGATTAACCTTGTTATTAGTAAGGGCAAAAAGGAAACAACTTATAGCTACAGCATTGCAAACCCATATGATGGTGAGTGCACATATTCTATAGCTGAGCTTAACAAGTCAGGCACAATTCCTAAGAATGGCTCAATTAATATTTCTGATGTTACACGTTCTGAGTTAACAATAACATTAACATACACACCTACCTTTACTACTGAGGATGGTACAACAATTAATCTTGATAACCAAACAGAGACATCAACTCAGACAGTACAGGGAACATTGAATTAATGCAAGGAAAGATAATTAAAGGTATAGCTGGATTCTACTTCGTTCAAGTAGAGGATTCAGGTATATACGAGTGCAAGGCAAAGGGCGCCTTTAGAAAAGATAAAATAAAGCCTCTAGTTGGAGATGACGTTGAAATAGACGTCATCTCTCAGGAGGAAATGACGGGCAATGTTACAAACATTCTTCCACGCAAGTCGGAATTAATTCGACCTGCTGTTGCGAATGTTGATCAAGCATTGCTCATTTTTGCAACTAAAAATCCTGAACCAAATCTTAATTTGTTAGATAGATTTTTATGCATGATGGAGGAGCAACAGGTTCCTATTATCATCTGTTTTAATAAAGCTGATATAGCAGATGAGGGATTTGAAGCTACCATGCGTGATACATATGAGAAAGCTGGCTACCAGGTGATATTTACCTCGGCAAAACAGGAGCATGGAATTGATGCAATTAGACAGGTCCTAAAAGGCAAAACATCTACTGTTGCAGGCCCTTCAGGAGTAGGAAAAAGCTCAATAGTCAATTTATTGACTGAAGGTCAGACAATGGAAACTGGAGAGGTTTCTACTAAGATTGGTAGAGGAAAGCATACTACTAGACATTCTGAGCTTTTATACCTTGGTGATGATACATATATTATGGATACACCTGGTTTTTCATCTTTGTTCGTGCCTAAGTGTGAACCGGTGGAATTATATTCGTTGTTTCCAGAATTTATTGAACCGGAAACCCATTGTCGTTTTGGTGGCTGTGTTCATTACAAGGAGCCTGACTGTGGAGTTAAGGCTGCGGTAGAGGCTGGAGAAATAGCTAAAAGCAGATATGAAAATTACCTACAGATTTATTCTGAGATGGTTGACCAACAGAATTCAAAATATCGATAATTTGAATGTAAATAATATACAAGCAGGAGAATTAATATGGAAAAATGTTTAGCACCTTCAATACTATCAGCAGATTTTGGAATATTGAAAGAACAGCTGCAATTAATTGACGAAGCAGGAGCACAATACGTACATTTTGATGTTATGGATGGCTTGTTTGTGCCTAGCATCAGCTTCGGATTACCTGTTTTAAAAACTATTCGTCAGTACACAGATAGACTTTTTGATGTACATTTGATGATTATGGATCCAGAAAGATATGTAAAGGATTTTGCTGAGGCAGGAGCCGATATTATTACAGTGCATGCTGAAGCCTGTAAGCACTTAGATGCTACAATCGATTTGATAAAAAGCTGTGGAGTAATGGCAGGCGTAGCAATAAATCCTGCAACACCAATCAATGACATTATTCATGTGCTAGACAAGGTTGATATGGTTTTGATAATGACTGTCAATCCAGGTTTTGGTGGTCAAAGTATGATTCCTTATACAGTGGATAAGGTTAGGGAGTTATCTGTTCTTGCTAGACAAAAAAAGCTAAAACTTGATATAGAGGTTGATGGCGGAGTTAATATGGACACCATTGATGATGTGCTTGAGGCAGGAGCTAATATTATAGTTGCCGGCTCTGCAGTATTTAAGGGCGACGTCAAGGCCAATGCAATGGCCCTTTTGGAGAAAATGGAATGAAGTGCATAATAATAGCTGGTGGCAAAATTGAGGATGATTTTTTAGAGGCTTTTTTAAAGGAACAGGAGCAAGAAAAACAGTTCATAATTGCTTGTGATAAAGGCTATGAGACATGCGAGCGTTTGAGCTTAACACCTAACCTAGTAATTGGGGATTTTGATTCTGCTAGTCAGGGGGTAGTGGATAGAATTACTGCTCGGGGAATCGAAATCAAAATTCTAAATCCAGTGAAGGATGACACAGATACTGAGGCTGCTCTCAGGTATGCATTTGATATTACCGATGAATTAGATTCGATTTTTATCTTTGGCGGTACAGGCTCTAGAATAGACCACATGCTAGGGAACATCGCCTTACTTGGTCTTGGGTTAAAAAATAATAGAAATGTTATTCTTTTAGATTCTCATAATTTTATTCAGATGATACGTCCAGGGGACATCTACATTGTGGATAAGGAAGAAGGACTTTTCGTTTCAGTTATCCCTTATATGGGAGTGGCACGAAAGGTTACAATGGAAGGATTCAAATATCCTTTGACAGAGGCTGACATAAAAGGTTTTGACACATTGACTATTAGCAATCAGGTGGTGGCTCAGGAGGGACATATTTTCCTTGAGGATGGATACCTGATAGTTATTGAAAGCAGAGATTAGGATTAGTACGGGAGAAGAAAATGCCAGTTTTTGATTTTAACAACAGCGGAAATGAAAAGAAAGAATCAGTAAAAACATATGTGACATTTAGGTCGGAAGAACCAGAAGCTACAGGGGATAAGCCGTTTTTGGTTTTGTCAAATAATTCTGGGAAAATGGTTCACCATGTAAATGGAGCATTTACAAATCCAGGGGTTCGAAGCAGCTTTGAAGGAGAGTTTCAAGGTGGAGTTACCTCTGAAGATATTCTTAGAATAGATCTTAGATTTGTAAGCTTAATAGGCTGGCTGGGAGAGAATCACATACCAGTTAGATTATCTGGAAAGTGTACTTCTGAGGGCTATGCTGTATATAAAATTAGGGAAACTGGTATTGGTAATGGGAAGCTTTCATCAGAAGATGGATTCTTACAGTTTATGATGGATAGATTGTTTGCTTCTAATGCCCCTTCCGAAGAGGAGCTAGATGAGGAAGAGGCAGAAGATGGTGATGATATGAAGCTCACCAGCATCCAGTCTATTACTGACTTTATTACCTGTGCAGGCAGAACCTTCCCAGATAATATAAGATTGTGGGCTCGTCGCAATCTTGCAGTGGCAAAATCTGCAGAAGTTACTATTGAAGAACGCCGACATGCTCAACGAGCTTTATCAATAATGACCAGCATTCAGTGGAAGAGTGATTATTTTGAGGCTATTGATCCAGTAGAGGCTAGAAGAATTCTTGATGAAGAGCTTTATGGTCTAGAGTCTGTTAAGCAAAGAATTATGGAGACAGTTATTCAGGTTAACCGTACCCATACTTTGCCAAGCTACGGCTTGTTGCTCTGCGGACCTGCGGGAGTTGGTAAATCTCAGATTGCCTATGCGGTAGCTAGAATTCTTAAATTGCCATGGACTACTCTTGATATGAGCTCTATAAATGATCCGGAGCAGCTTACAGGCAGTTCTAGAATTTATTCCAATGCAAAGCCTGGAATTATAATGGAAGCTTTTTCTAATGCAGGAACTAGCAACCTTGTATTTATAATAAATGAGTTAGATAAAGCAAATTCTGGCAAAGGAAATGGAAATCCTGCAGACGTGCTTTTGACACTTCTTGATAACCTTGGTTTTACAGATAATTATATGGAGTGTATGATTCCAACAATGGGTGTTTATCCTATTGCTACAGCAAATGTAAAGGCTGACATATCAGCACCATTAATGTCTCGATTTGCGGTAATTGATATTCCTGATTATTCTGTTGAAGAGAAAAAGGAGATATTTAGACGTTTTTCTCTGCCAAAGGTTTTGAAACGAATCGGTATGACTCCAGAAGAGTGTCAGGTTACAGAAGATGGCCTTGATGCGGTTATGGAGAAATTTGTTATATCTACTGGAATTAGAAATGTTGAGCAGGCTGCAGAGCATCTGGCCGCCAATGCTCTATATCAAATAGAGGTAGATGGAGTTAAGGAAGTTGTATTTGATAGAAAAATGGTAGAAAAACTTTCTTAATTTGGGTTTACAAAAAGTTGTTTTATGTGTTAAAGTTTTTTTGTTAATTCAAACAATTTAATTTAGAAAAATGAAAGGAGAGCAGCTATGGATAAATCGGACAGTCACGGGCGATTATTTAGCGACGAGGCAAATAGTAAGCTTAGTATGGTAGCTGCTCTTGATATATAAATAGAGTAGTTTTCATTTAATGAGCTTGTTCTTGTCATCGTCTACAGTAACTGTTTTCTGATAAGGACAATCAGAAAACGTTGCCCAGCAGGTCCTTATTGTCTTAGACAATATCTAGATGGATCTGCTTCATTTTTTGTGGTGACTTTATATTTATTTCATGTTCATGTGAAACTATGGAAAACAAAGAATTATTAGAGAACGATATTACTCAAGAAATTATTGACCTGCTACGCTCTAATATCGGTGCAGAGGAGCTAATGGAGGCTTTGGATGATTATCATGAGAATGATATTGCCGAGGCGTACGAAGCCCTTGATAAGGAAGACCGTCAGAGACTATATGGTATTTTGGGTGCTGAGCGTCTTTCTGAAATCTTCCCTTACATTGAAGATGTAGGAGAGATTTTAGCGGAGATTACTCCAGAACAGGCCGCTGATGTCCTTGAAAACATGGATGCGGATGATGCGGTAGATGCCCTTGAAGACATCGAGGACGAAGAACAGAGAGAGCAGTTGATTTCTTTGATGGACAAAGACGCATCTGCAGATGTTCGACTCATTAATTCCTACGATGAGGATGAAATTGGTAGCATGATGACTACTAATTTCATAGTTATCGGTAAGAACTTTACCGTAAAGCAGGCAATGCGTTCTTTGATTGCTCAGTCAAAGGACAATGACAATATCAACACTATTTATGTTGAAGACGAAAACAAAAAATATTACGGAGCTATTGAACTTAGGGATTTGATTTTAGCTAGAGATTACACTCCTCTAGAGGACATAATTTCCCATAGCTACCCAAGCATAAAGGCCGATGCTCTCATTGCAGATACAATTGAGGATTTGAAGGATTATGCTGAGGATTCAATTCCAGTACTTAATCCTACAGATGAGATTATTGGTGTTATTACATCTCAGGATATCATCGAGGCTGTAGATGATGAGATGGGTGAGGATTACGCTAAGTTCGCTGGTTTAACCGCAGAGGAAGATTTAAACGAGCACCTTGGAGAGAGTATTAAAAAGCGCATGCCTTGGTTGCTGTTATTATTAGGGCTAGGTCTTGTTACCAGCTCGGTAATAGGTATTTTTGATAAGGTTGTAGCATCTGTAGCAATAGTTGTTGTATTCCAATCCTTGATTTTGGATATGGCAGGAAATGTTGGAACACAGTCCCTTGCTGTTACCATTCGTGTTCTTATGGATGAAGAAATTTCTGGTGTAGAAAAAGCCAAATTCATTCTTAAGGAAATGCGAGTTGGTGGTACAAATGGAATGATTCTAGGTGTGCTTGCATTTGTATTTGTGGCTTGCTATTTACATGGCTTCAAAGGCTACCTTTGGGTGCATGCATTTAGAATTTCTGCAATAGTTGGATTTTCACTTTTCGTTGCTATGATTGTGTCAAGCTTTATAGGAACTATTATTCCTATTTTCTTCCACAAAATTAAAGTTGACCCAGCTGTAGCGTCAGGTCCACTAATTACTACAATTAACGATTTGGTTGCGGTAGTAACTTACTATGGACTGGCAGGCTTACTGTTGGTAGGACATATTTAAAATAAAGCATCGTATGTTGGTTTTATTACGAATCAACATGCGGTGCTTTTTTCACAAATTCTACATAAATAACTACAAAATCTTGTGGAACTTAAGGGGCAATTGGAGTAAAATTAAATTATCAGAAAAGTTATCTGCGATACGCAGCGCTGACTGATAATTTAATATGCAAGGAGCGTGACCCCTATGAAGAAAAACTACGTATTAGACACCAACATTTTGATTCATTGTCCTTCGGCCATGTTTGGTTTTGATGATAATAATGTTATCATCACCACCACTACTTTACAGGAGCTTGACTCAAAGAAAACCGCCTATGCTGAGGTTGGTTATGGTGCCAGGGAGTCTATAAGAAATATTGAATCTATAGAAGGGGACTACGCTGCTGGGGTGGAAATGCCAAATGGCGGCACCTTCAAAATAGCCAAAGAGTCTGAGTTCGAAAAACTGGTTCCAGCTGAATTTACCATGGACAGACCTGACAACAGAATAATAAATGGAGTTTTAGCAATTGCTAAAGCTAGTGATTTGGAAACAATACTTGTTACAAATGATATCTCAATGAGGATCAATGCTACTATGTGTGGCTGCGTTGTGCAGGGCTATCACAATGAGATGATTGTTGATAACGAGAATTATTCAGGACGTCGAGATATTACTCCAGAAGATATAGAAAGTCCATTTAATAAGGGCTTTATAGTAAATGAATTTGGAATATGTAGAGAAGGTAGCAATTCTGCTTTATATACATTTAAAAATGATGGTTGGCATCTATTAAAGGATAGAGATTATTATACTCCTTATTGTCAGCCAAGAAATGTGGGCCAAAGGTTTGCTCTATATGCACTTTTGGCGCATCCGGAAGATATACCACTCGTAATCCTAAAGGGTAGTGCAGGAACAGCAAAGACCTTCCTATCCTTGGCTGCTGGTTTACAGGGCTATTATCACAATGGTTATGACAGAATAATGATTACCCGAAGCAATACTCTTTCTGATAATGATTTAGGCTTCCTTCCGGGAGATTTGGAAGAAAAAATGACACCGCTTATTGCTCCATTTATGGATAACCTGCAGGTACTTTTAAAGGGACAGAATGAGGAAAAGGAGCAGGTTAAGCTTCAGATAGAGGATATGTTTGAAACAGGTATTATCGAGATATGTTCACTGGCTTACATGAGAGGTCGTTCGCTTGTTAATTCATTTATCATAGTAGACGAGGCGCAGAACTGTACCATAGGTCAAATACTTGAAATTATTACTAGAGCAGGCAAGGGATCGAAGGTTGTACTACTTGGCGATCCAGACCAAATTGATTCTCCAAAGCTAGATAGAAAAAATAATGGTCTTTCCTTTGCAGCAGAGAGAATGAAGGGTTCAGCACTTTGTGCTCAAATTACCTTTGACGAAAGTGAAACAGTGAGAAGTCCACTGGCTGCCGAAGGCGCAAAGAGACTTGTAATAAAATAATTGCTTATCATCAGTATTATAATAAATCCTCCTTTGGGGCCCTAGGTGAGTAGGGCCTCTTTTTTGTAAATAACTGTACCACTTGAAATAGTACAGAGAAAGTGTATACTAAGCATTAGAAAGCAGAATGATTTTGAAAGTTAGATATAGGGATAAATTTTGTTTGGTTGGGAGATATGGAGGTTAGTATGAAAAAAAGGATACCACTGATGCTTGTGGTAGCATTAGTTACATTTGCGTTAATTGCATGTGATACTGAGGAGACAGAGAAGGCGACTACACCACAGAAGGTGACAGAGACGACAGAAGAACCTGAGGAAACTGTTAATGATACCGATTCTTTGCCTGAATTTACATACACAGCCGTGGCTTATGATGATGTATATGAGTATTTCACTGGTTCTATCCAGTGTGTGGAAATTACAGATACAAATCATTCCACACTGGCGGATGCTGTTAACGAATATTTCTCAGAGCAGGTTGAGACTTTTAATAAAACCTGCGAGAACATGGTGAATGAGGCAAAGGATACCAATGCTCAGCTTGAAAAGGATAAGGCTGACAATGAAGGTGCTGAAAATGAATTTGTCTACGACTATGTTGCCTATTATTCATACACTATCAGCGCTGAAGTTACTAGATGTGACAACCAGTTATTTAGCATTCATTTGAGCGAGTATGACTACGAGGGCGGTGCCAATGGGGTTCAGAATGAATATGGTGTGACCTTTGACACTCAAACAGGAGAAATCCTCGAGAATACCAGCTTTGAAGCTAGCGTTTCTAATATTGCACAGGCCATTAGAAATGATATTGATAACAGCTCCGAAGAAGCAAAGAGCATGCTTATGGATGACTATGATGACTACATTGCACGTATGGAGACCGGGCTATTATCCACTGTAGGTGTATGGTTTAATGAGCGAGGCATTATCATTGGATTTCCAGAAAGCACAATAGCACCACATGCTGCAGGCTCTGTTACATTCAACATACCATACAGCCAGCTGGAAGGATTCGATGAAAAATACATACCTTCAGGCGATTTCTATACATCTGACATTTCTACATTTGGACTTGCTGATTTGATAGATGTAAATGGAGATGGTGAGAATGAGATAGTTTACTTAGAAAGCGTAGAAGATGAGGAAAACTATTCTACAGAGTTCACCCTTCATATTGGAGAAAATGAAATTAAATTAAATGATCCTGACGTATTTTACTGTGAGCCAATGTTTGTTCACTCAAGCACAGGAAATTATATTATGATAGTCACTTCAGGCTCTAGTGACTGGAATGTTATCCATTTGTATGATGCAGATAAAAACTATACATTGGTTCAGGAATTGGATGGCTCTATCCAAAATATTGAGGACAATGTAATCACTGTACGATACAGAGTAGATGCCTTTGGTACCTGGGGTGCCACAAAGGATTATCAATATGATGGAAATGGATTTTCAACCACAGAAACATTTGACAAACTGTCAAATGATCCAAGAACAAATGGAAATGCAATGGGAATCACCCTTAAAAAAGATTTAAGATATACAGATAATAACGGAGACAGTGCAACCGTTAAGAAAGGCACAGTTATCTACCCAATCACCAAATACGATTCAGAAATCGAGTTTGTAAATGAAGATGGCACAATACAAGGCATTTTCACATACAAATACAAAGATGGAGTTCGCTACGTAGATGGCGAAAGCGAATACGATTTATTCGATAATATGCAATACGCAGGATAAGCCAGACCAAAAGGCCCGCTGGATTTTAAATCCAGCGGGCCTTTAATGTGAAAAAGTCTATTAAATAAGCTGATTTTTTGCTATAATTCAATGTTGACTAAGTAGGTTAAATAAATGATTGATTATTGAGGAGATATACATTATGAGAATAGGCACGGGGTATGATGTGCATAAGCTCGTTGAAGGCCGTGATTTGATTATTGGTGGCGTTAAAATAGATCACACTCTTGGATTGTTGGGACATTCTGATGCTGATGTTCTTTTGCATGCTATTGCAGATGCGGTCCTTGGAGCGGCTGGACTCAAAGATATTGGTGCACATTTTCCAGATACTGACCCTAAGTATAAGGGGGCAGATTCCATGAAGCTTCTAGAACAGGTTAGAGAGCTTGTTATGGATAAAGGCTATGTGGTTGGAAATGTTGATGCTACAGTAATCGCACAGGCACCAAAGCTGAGACCTTTCATCGACCAGATGGAAGAAAACGTTGCACGATGTTTGGGCATCGATGTAGATCAGGTAAATATTAAAGCTACTACCGAGGAGCACCTGGGATTCACTGGCCGAGAGGAAGGCATTAGCGCTCAGGCAGTATGTTTGCTTTATGAGTTTTATGATGGAAGTAATGTAGTGTTTGATAGCGGACGTAGCTGTGAAGGCTGTTCGGGCTGCAAACGTGGAAAATAAAAGAATTTTCATTAGACAAAGAAAATAATTATATGAGCAGGTAGGTAACAAGCTCTTATGCTTCTGCGTGAATCGTTTTAGATGAACAAAGAAGCTATAAGGCTTGTGACCGTAACCCTGCGGATTAGGAGAATAAAAAATGTTTAGGTTTTATAATACTTTGAGTAGAAAAGTGGAAGATTTTCATTCGAATGAGGAGGGTAAAGTGGCAATGTACACTTGTGGCCCTACAGTTTACCACTTCGCACATATTGGAAATATTCGTACATATATCATGCAGGATGCACTTATTAAATCACTTGAGTACGCAGGATACGATGTTAAGCGCGTTATGAACATTACAGACGTAGGACACCTTTCAAGTGATGCTGACACTGGTGAGGATAAAATGGTAGCTGGTGCAAAGCGTGAGCACAAAACAGTTATGGAAATTGCAAAGTTCTACACAGATGCATTCTTTAAGGATTTTGATGCAGTTGGCAATAAGCGTCCAGACGTTGTAGAGCCTGCAACAAATTGTATTCCTGAGTTCATCCACATGGTTGAGACACTTATTGAAAAAGGCTATGCATATTTAGCTGGCGGCAATGTTTACTTTGATACAAGCAAGCTTTCAGATTATTATGTATTTTCTTCATCAGTTGAAAAAGAAGCCCTTGAGGTTGGTGTTCGTGATGATGTAGAAGAGGATACAAACAAGAAAAATAAAACAGACTTTGTACTTTGGTTTACAAAATCAAAGTTTGAGGACCAGGCCCTTAAATGGGATAGTCCTTGGGGCGTAGGCTACCCAGGATGGCATATTGAGTGCTCATGCATTTCTATGAAGCACCTTGGAGAGTATATGGATATTCACTGTGGTGGTGTTGATAATATTTTCCCACATCACACAAATGAGGTGGCTCAGTCAGAAGCTTATCTTGGACATAAATGGTGCAACTATTGGTTCCATAGCAATCACCTAAATGACCAGTCGGGAAAGATGTCAAAGTCAAAGGGAGCTATCCTTACAGTTTCTGTTCTTCAGGAAAAGGGATATGATCCACTTGTATACAGATTCTTCTGCTTACAGTCACACTATCGCAAGCCACTTGTATTCTCTTGGGAGAATTTGGACAATACAGTTCAGGCTTACAATAAGCTCGTTAAGAGAGTATCTGAGCTCAAGACTGAGGGTGCAGTAGATGAGGCTGTTAAGAAAGAGTTTGAAGAGAAATTCTGTGAGGCTGTTTCAAATGATTTGAATACATCTATGGCTATCACAATTCTCTATGATGCCCTTAAGGCAGATACAAATGATGCTACTAAGCTTGCGCTTGTAGAAAGCTTTGATAGAGTCCTTTCCCTTGATTTAATTGGTCATGCAAAGGCTCTAGAGGCAGGCAATGAAGTAGATGCTGAGCTTGAGGCATTCATCAATGATGCTATCGCTCGTCGAGCTGAGGCTAAAAAAGCAAAAGACTTCGCTACAGCGGATGCAATTCGTGATGAGCTTTTAGCAAAGGGTGTAGAGATTAAAGATACTCGTGAAGGAGTAGTATGGAAGCTAGTTTAAATGAATATTTAAATGGCAAATTTAATATCGAAGCAAAGGATATTAGAACATATTCGCCTCTAACTCTTGCCTATATTGGTGATGCGATTTTTGATGTGGTGATTCGTTCCATCCTTGTTAATAAAGGTAATACCGCAGTAAACAAACTCCACCAGAGAGCAAGTTCCATTGTAAAGGCGCCTACTCAGGCCAAAATGGCAGCAGCGCTTATGGATGATTTTACAGAAGAGGAGTCCGACTGGTATCGCAGAGGACGCAATTCAAAGCCTCACACCAAGGCGAAAAATGCAACCACCATGGATTATCTAGAGGCAACAGGTTTCGAAGCTGTAATTGGCTATCTGTATCTGACGGACAATATGGACCGCGTTTGCGACCTAGTTAATAAGGGTATTGCAGTCCTTGAGCTAGATATACTAGAGTAGACTGAACAAATTGGTGTGGACATCGATATTATAATTTTTATTAGAAAGAGTAAGCTGGTAGTGCACAATTAGTATCACTGGGACATGTTGGAGGGCTTACAAATTATTACCTGTTTTTCGAGAGTATAGTGAAAACGATGAGAAAAACAGGTAATGATTGTAAGCTCATCATAAAGTGAAATTAAGATAATAATTGTGTACGTGACCAGCGCAGGTTTGTAAAATGGAAGAGAGTAGAATTGTAGAGGGCCGCAATGCCGTGCTTGAGGCCTTTAGAAGTGGTAAAACTATAGACAAGTTGTTTGTGCTTGAGGGCTGCAAGGATGGCCCAGTTCAGACAATACTTAGAGAGGCAAAAAAGAGCAAGGATACAGTTATTAGCTTTGTAAAGAAGGAGCGACTTGACCAGCTTTCAGAGACAGGAAAGCACCAGGGCGTTCTCGCTTATGCTGCAAGCTATGATTATGTGGAGCTTGAGGATATTATGGCATCAGCTAGAGAAAAGGGTGAGGATCCATTCCTTATTATCCTTGATAATATTGAGGACCCTCATAACTTGGGCGCTATTATCCGTACAGCTAATCAGGCTGGGGCACACGGCGTTGTTATTCCAAAGCATCGTGCAGTTGGACTTACAGCTACAGTAGCAAAGGCGTCAGCAGGTGCAATCAATTACACTCCAGTAGCAAAAGTTACAAATATAAGCAAAACTATGGAAGAGCTTAAAGAGCAGGGAATGTGGTTTGTATGTGCAGATATGGGTGGCACTACCATGTATGACCTTAATCTTACAGGTTCAATTGGTCTTGTAATTGGTAATGAGGGCCATGGAGTTTCTGATTTAGTTAAAAAGAATTGTGATATGATTGCCAGCATTCCTATGTATGGTGATATCGATTCTCTTAATGCGTCAGTTGCTTGCGGAGTTTTAGCATACGAAGTTGTTAGACAAAGAATTAATAAGAGTAAATAAATTGGGAGTGAGCTATGGACGCTAGAGCCGAATATGAAAAGCTTACAGATGAACAATTAGTAAAAAAATATCAGAATGGCGATCAGGCCATCCTGAATTATATATGTGAGAAATACAAACCATTGGTACTAAAAAATTCAAAAAAGTATTTTTTGGTTGGAGGAGAAAACGAAGATTTAATTCAAGAGGGAATGATTGGATTATTTGGAGCTATAGGCGATTATGATACCACCTCTGAGGTTACATTTTTTCATTTTGCTTCTATGTGTATAGACAGGCAGATGATAAAGGCTATCGAAGCTAGTAATCGAAAAAAACATTCTCCATTAAATGCCTATGTGTCAATTTATAATGAGGATGGCAACGAAGTAGAAGAGCAGAATTTGACTACAGATGACCCTGCACAGTTGCTTATAGAGGCAGAGGAAAATCTCAGTCTCATCGACCGACTAAAATCGAATCTGTCGCCGCTAGAGCAGCAGGTATTTGATTTATACATGCAGGATTTTAATTATAAGGAAATCGCCTCCAAACTTGGGAAATCTGAGAAATCAATAGATAACACACTCACTAGAATCAAACAAAAAGCAAGGACTATTTAGTCCTTGCTTTTATTTATAGTGGATACATATTAGGAACACGTTTTTTGAAAACCGCATATTCGGTAAAACCACAGCTAGATAATAATTCAGGAAGTCTATTGAAGTCTGCAGCAATGTCTTGTGGAATGTGAGCATCGGCACCTATTGTGATAAGTCTTCCACCTAACTCGTGGTAACGTTTTATTATGGAAGCAGCAGGATTTGGATTGCTCATTCCTTTTCGATAGGCGGCTGTGTTTATTTCTAAGGCTTTGTCATTTTTTATGATGTGCTCAAGTATAGCGTCTATTATTTCTTTATAAGGCTCATGAGAATTATTTTTAATATGCTCGTCCTTTGCATATCTAAAGGCATAATCCAAATGTCCAACAGTATCAAAATCGGAAAAACCAGTTATGTTCTCGTAGATACAATTATAGTATCGAGTTAATAGTTCAATAGGATTTTTGTTTTCCCAAGTGCTTTCAAAATATGGATCTAGCTTATCAATGAGATGAGTGCTACCAATAATAAAGTCATAAGGTTGACTGGCTACAATTTTTTTATTTTCTTCCTGGACCCATGGCTGGAGTCCAACTTCAAGTCCAGTTAAAATTGTAAAATTATCATCTGAATTTTCTTCTGCTAGCTTATGCTGAGTAGGGTAGTAATTTTGAATATCTAAATCGAAGAAACCATATTCTTCGGGATATCCTAAATCTAAATGATCAGTGAAGGTGATTCCACGAAGCCCCTTTGCTTTTGCAGCGTTTATCATATCGATTGGAGCGGTGTCAGAATCTCCTGAAAAACTAGAGTGCATATGATTGTCCCAAAACATAGTAAACCTCCTTAAGTTGAGGTAATTTTACCATAATAAAAGACTTTATCAACATTCTGAGCATATTTTAATTTTGGAAGATTGAGAAAAATTTAACATTCTTTCATTTAAGGGTTGAATTATGCTTGCAAGTTGTATAAAATGAAGTGCATACGGGGTTATTTTTTATAAATAGCCCGCTAAAAAATTTTTAAAAGAATCTTTAGGAGGATTTGAAAATGGCAGTAAGAGTAGCAATTAACGGTTTTGGCCGTATCGGACGTCTTGCATTCCGTCAGATGTTCGGCGCAGAAGGTTACGAAGTAGTAGCAATCAACGACTTAACTAGCCCAAAGATGTTAGCACATCTTTTAAAGTAT
>JAEEGH010011034.1_pt1 | contig 20586 bp, 14 predicted proteins | sample 9134181 | NCBI WGS metagenome assembly JAEEGH01 (sample SAMN16246544, study PRJNA631951) | gut metagenome | biome: gut microbiome; feature: rumen; material: DP-attached | host: Bos | place: Iran: Karaj | collected 2018-10
GAGCGGAGAGGGTGTGATCGCACGAGAGGCAGTTCGCGGGACCGATGTGTTTTTGCCGACCGACGGTAACAGGCGTGTGCGGCGGCACACGCGGCAAAAACATGTCGGGGGCGCCCGTGAACGAACGGTTCGGGCGATACCGCCCACGTAGCTCGCTTGCGCCGTGGTTCGTGGTCGCGCCGGTAGGCGCAAATCGCGCAAGATACTCAGAGGGCTCGGTAGCTCTTCTCTGAGGTGGGGATATTACAGTTGGCTGAACCTTCACTTTCCGCCATGCATTTGATACAATGTGGGGAGATGGAGGTATGGGATCAAATACGGCGGGATCCTGTCAGCGGGGCGAAGGCGCTCGTGGACGGGTATGGTGGGCGTCTGTTCAGAACGGCCTACCGTCTCTGCTCGAACGAGGCGACTGCCGAGGATTTGACGCTGAAAACCATAGCCCAGGCCGTCAGGTGCATTGACCAGTTCGGCGAAAACGTTTCGTTTTTCGGCTGGCTGTGCGCGATTCTTGCCAATTTCCATCGGATGGAGCTGCGCAAGAAGGGCGCGAACGCGCTCTGTTTCGTGGACGAGCTGCCTGAAATGGCGGACGAGAGGCCAGATCCTGCCGAGGTTCTTGATATAAACACGAACGCCGAGACCGTGCGTGCGGCGGTCGAGAAGCTTTCGCCGGCGTTGAGGGAGGCGGTGGTCTTCAGGTATTTCGACGAGCTGCCCGAGGCTGAGATAGCCGAGGCGCTGGGAATTTCTGTCGGGGCGGTGAAGGTAAGGCTTCATGCCGCGAGGCGGAAACTAAAGGAAATTTTGTCGCTAACCTTTTCTGGGTAGGCGGCATTGACCATAATGGAGAGCAAAGGTGAACAACGTCAAAAAGCCAGTCTACGGGAAGGGCGCATCGCTTGAAAGAGCGGTGAGTGCCGCCTTGCAGGATACTGCGGACTGTCCGACCCTTCCAGCCGACTTCGGTCTCAGGGTCGAGGCGATTGTCCAGATGCAGAGCCGGTCGAAGGGGCGCGGGTTCATGAAGATCGCCGCGTCCGTCGCAGTCTGCGTCTCTCTTGCCGGGTTTGCGGCCTGGCAGATAGCCGAGCGCGTCGGCGGAGAAGGGGCGAAGGCCTCTGAGTCCGTCCCGCAGGCCGCGACGCCTGTCGCCGCTCTCCCTGAAGGTCTTTGCTATGACAACACCCAGAAAACAGGAGAGAAAAGCATGAATGCCATAAAGAAAACGGCAGTCGTGACCGCGACAATAGCTGCGGCCATCAGTTCGACCGCGCAGGCGACAGTCCAAGGCAGCGTCTTCGACGACGTGAAGGTGTGGTACAAGGGCTCCGCCGGAAACGCCGTGGGAACGGCGGACAGCAGTTCGACAACGAAGGTGAAGTCTCTTCCCAATCTGGCCGAAGCGTCTTCGGCGATGCATGGCGGCGAATATTTGTGGTGGGGATGGCGCTTGCAGTACTCAAATCAGAAGGTCGATTGTCCTTATGCTGGCGTGACGTTGGACTCGACGCCATGTATGGTCGTGCCTTCGTACTCCCCCAAGACAGGCGACGCCACTGTTACGATTGACGGCCAAACGTCATCTCAGCCGTACTGGGCAGGTCGTCGCTTTGGCAACCTTCACTTTGACAACTGGATGTCCGACTGGACGAGCGGTAGCGTCTGCTCGAACTGGACGTGCGTCCTTCGTTTCCGCTCCGATCAGGTTAACCAGGTATCAGGCAACCCGAATCATGTCATCGACATTGGCTCGGTGTGGAATGAGACGGCTGGGTCGGCGACGGGGGTTTCTCTCAATCTCAACACTCCGAAGGCTCTTGCCGATTACGCATGTCCGCGTACGTTCGTTACAACAACCCAGAAGAATTACGAAGACATCAAGATAAAGAACGGCCGTTGGGTTGACTGCGCCATTGCCGTTTCGGGTTCAAAACTCGACATTTGGCTGTGCTGGAACGATGGCACCGACGCCAACCCGTCGAACAAGCTCGCAAAAATCTCCGAGACATATCCTACGAGCAAGGGCCTGCCGACAATCGCCGCCGGATGTCGTGTGCACCTCGCTTCGATAAAGGAGTCCTACAGCGCGTCCTTTACCAACGGCGTTTACAACGGGGACATGAGCAACAAAGCCTTTGAGGGCGCGTTTCACCAGATCGCGTTCTGGGATCGCCTGCTTTCGGACGACGAGATTCGCGAGGCGATGGCTGGCGGTACTGGACGGCCTAATCTTGTGCAGGTCGGCATGGAGGGCAACGGAGTCAACGAGTTTGCGACGTCGGCCAAGACTGCGAGCGTTTCCAATACAGGCGCATGGGAGAACCTCAATCCGACGCTCGATGCCGAGAACACAACGGCCACTATCGCCTTCGACTGCCCTGCGCTATGGGCTGGCCAGGCCCAGTGGCTGCGCATCCCTGTCGCATCCGGCAACGGCTCTCTTGCTGCGTCCATCAACGGAACGACGCTTGGCACGGTAACGGCAGTTGCCGGTGGCGTCGGTCGCGTCTTCGTGCCGGCGAATGTTGTCACGTCCGGGGCAAATACGCTCGTCATTACGCGACTGCAGGGCTCTTTCGCGATTGACGCCGTGACGCTCGGCGGCTCGTGGAAGTTCGGCGAGTCGATTGGCTCCTTCTCCGACAGCCGCGACAAGTACGAACCATGGGTTAAAGATAGTCCAGACAGATACATCCTAAATGCTGCGTGCGGTTCCGATAAACTCCACGACCGTTCGCTCAACTCTGCTGCAGACGGCACGCAGTTCCGCTTCTACGTTCCGAGCGACCTCGTCGGCAAGGTGCGCGGCGTGTTTACAACGCGTGTACAGAACACAGGCGGCAGCACGTTCAACTTCGAGTTCCTTGCGAACGGCTCGTCGCTTGGCACCTACGGGCTAAAGGGCGGCAATGAATACGAGGTCAAAGTGCCGGTGGACGGAATCGTCGCCGGATGGAACACGTTCACCTGGAAGGATATCTCAGGCTGGGCGAACATCGACTGGCACAAGTTCGAGCTTCAGCAGCCTCCGAAGGGCATGCTCCTCGTGGTGCGCTAATTCAAAGGAGACACGAGTCACATGAAGTTTACGAGAAGGGGTTTTCTTGCGGGTGTTGGCGCGGTCGGCGCCGTCGAGACGGCGCGCGCGGCAGCAGGCGGCGTGTCGGAGAAGACGCATGATCCAAATCTCATGGTGTTCATCTCCGACATCCACCAGCTGGACAACACGGTTCGGTGGCCGAACGGTCCGACGCAGGCCAACGACATTCTGCCCAAGCTGGTCAAGGAGATTCTTTCTCTGCGCACCCTTCCTGCGAACGCGGTCGTCTTCGGCGACTTCTCCGCGTCTTCCGGATGGGTGGAGGACTTCCGCCTCGCGGCTGCGGCGCTGAAGCCGTTTTCCGACGCGGGAATAACCCTCACCCTTGGCATGGGCAACCACGACAACCGGCACAGCTTCATGCAGGTGTTTCCGGAATACAAGTCGCGGCTGCTTGTGCCCGGGCGTATCGTCTCGAAGGTGTCCACGCCGAACGCCGACCTGATTCTGCTCGACACGCTCAAGTCGCGCGAAGGCGAGGACTGGGCCGAGCCGAACGGCAAGGGAAGCCATGTCGAAGGGGCTATGGACGACACGCAGCGCGAATGGCTGGCCGATACGCTTGCAGCGGCTACTCGCCCGACGTTTCTGGGCGCGCACCATCCGGCCGGCGAGGCCGGAATCGTCAAGGAGGCAGTGACGGCCAAGTCAGTCTTCGGCTACATATTCGGGCACCGCCACGTCGTGGAGGAGGGCTTTCTGCACTACGGCTACGGCGATTCGCGGACGGTGCAGACGGCGACGCTCCCCTCGGCAGGATACTGGGGCGACATCGGCTACGCCTTCTTCAAGACGTTCGAAGACCGCGCCGAGCTTACGGTTCGGCAGACGGACTTCTTCTTCAACCGTCTCTGGGCCGAGAAGCCGCGTCCCAAGAGCTGGCTTGAGCGTGTGCGCATGCACAACGGCAGGAAGACCACGTTCTGGTACGACAAGCCGGACAACTACTACCAGGGTTAAGGCAGGTTCCCGATGAATAGGCTTTTGTTTACCGTGGCCGCTTTCGCGGTCTCGTTTGCGGCGTTCGCGGCGGAAGTTCCGCTGGCACTTGAGACCGCGGTCGACGGGACCGTTCACTGCGACGCCCTTGGCGCGAAGTTCCTGCCAAGGCAGCGGCGTGCCGACGGGTCTTTCGCCGAGTTCATGGCAAAGGCCGAGGCTCGTCAGGACGGCGCTCTTCGCTGGACGTTCGAGCCGTGCGGCGAAGGAGCGCAGAACGTTGTCATGCTGAAGCTCGACGCGGCGCGCTGGGCCGGCGGCAAGTGCGTCTCCGACACGGCGACCGCCGAGATGCCGCGCGAACACGAGAAGGGCCGGAACATACACATCGCAGGCTTCTCCGCGCGGCGCTTCGAGTTCTCGTCTCCGGCGGGCGATAAGTTCAGCCTCGACTTCGGCGGGAGCGTCCGTCTGCATGCGATGGACGAGCGCGAATGGAACTTCGAAACGTTCGTCTTCCGCTTCATCGGAGGCGACGTGATCACCGCTAGATTCGACGCGGGGCGCAGACTTGAGGCAAAGGAGCGCGAGCCTTATGCGATCAGGCGCTCGGAGCGCTGGATTCCGGTAAGGGTCGAACGCGATGTCGAAAAGGGCGGTGCGCTCGACTTCTCGGGCTTTGCGCCGTCCGGACCTTGCCGCCGCGTCGTTGCGAACGGACGCCACTTCGCGTTCGCCGACAGTCCCTGCGTGCCGCGTCGCTTCTATGGCGTCAACATCTGCGGAGGGGCGAACCTTGCGAGACACGATGTCGCAGAGGCGTTCGTGCGCCAGCTGCGCCTTCGCGGCTACAATTCGCTGCGGCTCCACCACCACGACAACTGGCTGGTCAAAGGCTCCGACGACGGAACGACGCTGAACGATGAGAGCCTCGGGAAGATGGACTGGATGCTTGCCGTATGCGGACGCGAGGGCGTCTATGTGACGACGGACCTCTTCGTCTCCCGCAAGGTGCCGCGCCGCGCAGTCGGGCTTTCGGGCGACGGCTTTGTCGGAATGGACGAATACAAGGCGCTCGCCCTTGTTAACGAGGCGGTGTTCTCCAACCTCTGCGCTTTCGCTCGTTCCTGGATGACGCACGTGAACCCGCATACCGGACTGCGCTGGGCGGACGACCCTGCGCTCGCGTTCCTTGCGCTTGTCAACGAGGGTCATGTCGGCATGGAGGGCGCCGAGAGCCTCCGCAAGGTTCCCGGATATCCAGAGGCGTGGAGGAAGTGGGCAACGTCTGACGGATGCGGCATTGCCGAGATTCCGTCCGGCAGGCCGTGGGACAAGACGCCGGAGATGGACGCGTTCGCGCGGTTCGTGGCCGCCCTTGAGATGCGCTTCGCTCGGCGGATGCGGGCTTTTCTGAAGGACGAAATCGGCGTAAAGGCGCTTCTTTCGGACATGAGCTCGGGAATGGAGCGCGAGCAGTTCAGGGCCGTGCGCGCGGCGAACTACGACTATGTCGACGAGCACTACTACTGGGACCATCCGGGCTGGGCGAACGCGGCGTGGCGCCTTCCGTCGAAGAGCCGCAACACGAATCCGATAAAGGCGCACGGCGCGGACGTCATGGCCGAGTGTTCACGCGTCGCGCTTGACGACAAGCCGTTCGTCGCGTCGGAATATGACTTCACGGGCCCGGGCGAATATCGGCTTATGGGCGGAATCGTCGCGGGCGCCGTGGCCGCGAGAGAGGACTGGGGAGCGCTGTGGAGGTTCGACTGGGCTGGCAGCGAATGGGAGATCGCCCATCCAGAACAGGTGCGGGCCGGCTACTTCAGCATGAGCGGCGACGTGCTCTCGCAGGCGGGCGACCGCGCCGCGCTCTCGCTGTTCCTTCGCGGCGACATGGCCGTAGGCGACAATGGCGCTGTCTCGGCGGACCGCGAGACCGGAACCTTCGCCGTGAAGACTGCGCGGACGGCCGGCGGATTCACGGAGAGCGGACGGCTGATGGCGGGCGCTCTCGCGGCGCTTTGCGACAAGGCGCCGACCACGATCTGGGCGATCACGCTTGACGGCAGGGCGTTCAAGGAGTCGAAGCGCATGCTTCTTTCGCATCTCACCGATCTGTGCAACGACGGCGACACGTATCTGGACTCCTCGCGCACCACCCTTGTAAAGTGGGGCAAGCCTCCGCATCTCGTCCGCGCCGGAAGGGCCAAGGTCGCGCTGAAGCTGGGCGATGGCTCGTTCAAGGTGCATGCGCTCGATTCAGCCGGAAGGCGCGTGCGCGAGGTTCCCTGCGCGCCGGGCCCGGACAGTGCGCTCCTGTTCACGGCCGACGTCGCGGCAGATCCCGCCAACGCGACTTTCCTCTACGAGGTCACAAGGCAGTAGCAAGAGCCCCGTATCATCACTTCGCGTTCATTCGCGGAATAATCGGCCGGATATGCGTCTAACGTCTAAGGCAGGCGGTGGTGGCCTGTGATGACGTAGCTGAACAGTCGGTCCTCCTCTCGTGCGCCGGAGCCGACGTTGTGTATCACAAGCGGCGTGCCGCCGTCGCTTCTTCTGTCGCTTACGATCATTATGTGCGGGAGCTCTCCGCCGATCAGGCATGTCACGATGTCGCCCGGAAAATAGTTCCCTGCGTCATGCGTCACTTCAAGCGACCAGCCGCTTCGCAGGAAGAACCTCTCGACGTTCAGAACGCGCCTGTGGTCGATGCTGGCGTCCGGCCCGAGCATCCGCCAGCGCGTCAACGACGGATACGAAAGGAAGTGCGCCTTCATGTCCTCGTGCACAAGTCGCTGAAGGTCAAGCCCTCTTGCGTCGCGAAGCGCGCGTACGACCACGTCGCAGCAGACGCCGCGCTCTCTCGGAACGTCGCCGTTCGGATAGTCCAGCTTCTGATAGCGCGGATCGTACTTGACCGTGACGCCGACCTGGCTTCTTGCCGCCGAGACGATGTCGAGTCCGTTTGTCGCGGCGGACGAAGAGGAGCTTACGGGAGATGGAAGGCGCCTTGGATACAGTCCTTTGCCGAGTGCGACGACGTGGCAGGCCGCCGCGAGTGCGAGGACGGCGACTGCGGACTGCAGAGCGAGCGCGAGCGGGCTTCTGCGGCGCAGGCGGACTATCTGGAACAGCGCGAGAAATGCGAGGTATATGAGGGCGGAGGAAAGGAGTGGCTTCCACGAATTCCATCGTGCAATGCCCTCAAGTCCGAAGAGTCCGACAACTACCATGGCGGTCAGCATGGCGACGGCGATGACAACTGCCGCGGTCTCGGCAAGTCCAATGGAAAGGGCCCTGAGCCTGTTCCTCTTCGTCGGCTTGGTGTTTCTGGCTGTGTCGTCCACGGCAGATATGATACCATATTTTGGTCTCGTCGAACACGGGCAGGGCTTCAAACCTGGAGGCATGAGGAGCATGTGTGTAGCCGCTCAAAGGCCATGCTGGACGCAGGCGGTCGCCTCGTTTGCTTTGGGCTAGGCAGCAGTGATCATCAGACCGCATTGCCGCGCCTGTGCATATTTGTTATAATTTATGCCGTGAGAGTAATAGAGCGGCATATTGAAAGAGGAAACCGCTGCGGTTTTAGACGAACGAGGCAGTGTGGCTCCGTTAGTCTACAATTTCCAGTAGTTTTAATGAAACTGCATCTCCCAGGGCGCAATGGCGAGGCCAACAACTTCTTCAGGAACGGCGAGACCGCGCTTCTTGCGAAGGACGGCGACTACGCGCCGCTGTTGCTCCGCCTTGCCAACGACCCCGCGCTCTGCCGGCGCATTGCGGACAACGCCGCCCGGGACATTCCCGTCTTCAGCTGGCGCGAGATCGCCGAACAGTTCGACGGCTACTTCCGCAGCGTCATGAAATGAAAAGCGGCAGTTCGGCTGTCATCAGGCGGTATCGCCGCTTCAAGCATTGGGACTACGAGAAGGGCGCATCGCTTTTCATTACCATCGCGACGGAGCCTAGGAGGCCGGCCTTTGGCTTGGTTGAAAGAGGCAGGGTGTCGCTTTCGCCGCTTGGCGAGGTCGTGGCCGATGCCCTGGCGTCTATTCCAAGGCTGAACCATGGCGTCAGGCTCTATGGCAGCGTAGTCATGCCAGATCACATTCACTTCAACTGCAGCTTGTCGCCGGGGCTGAAGGAGCCGCTGAAGGTCTTGGGTGGTGCGGTAAGGCGTTTCAAGAACTATACGACGGCTATGGCCAAACGTAGTTTGGCCGTCGAAGCTGACGGCCAGTCGCCCAGTAGCCAAGTTGGCCGAACTGCGTTCGGCCAGACAAAGCTCTGGCAGCAGGGCTATCACGACTATCTCCTTGTATCGCGCCAGATGATAGACTCGACCGAGCGCTACATCGCCTATAACCCGCAGAAGTGGGAGTTGATGCACGGTAAAGGCTCACTTCGCATAGAAGAGCCCTTGTCTTCGCCGCGCCTTGACGTCGGCGATTACTGGAAAGGAGTCGGAAACGTCGCGCTGCTCGCACCCGAGGAGAGGCTTGTCTCGCTACGCGTATCGCGCGAAGTCGTTGAACCGCGTGAGCTGGCGCGTCTGCTTGCGAAGATGGAGTCGGCGGCGGAGAATGGCTGGGTGATTGTAAGCGGCTTCATCTCGAAGGGCGAACAGGCGGTTCGCGACATGCTATGCCGCAAAAAAGGGGCGAAGTTCGTTAGGGTAAGGCCGTCGTGCATACCCAATTCGACGTATAGGCCTGAGAGCGTCTACATCGACGCCTTTTCCGAGAACCGGTATCTGGAAATCGGCAGAGGCAACGACGAGGTTGCGTTCGGTCGCAGTGCCTGCCTTGACCTCAACGCCGAGATCATAGACATCGCGATTTCCGGCGAAGGCATGGCGCTCTATTGGAAACCCTCCGGCCCGCAAGTGCTGGCAAAGGGCGAATAGCCGCATTGCGCTGAGGCGACGGAAAATAGTATAATACACGAAGGATGATCAAACTTCCGAAGACAGAATCAAAGACGGTCGAGTTCAAGAAGTCGTTCAATCAGGACGTGATTGAGTCTCTTGTTGCATTTGCCAATGCTGACGGTGGCGATGTATATGTCGGCATCCGCGATGATGGCATGGTGATTGGCGCGGAGCTGGCTAAAGAGTCTGAGACGGCCTGGGTAAACGAGATAAAGAGCAAGACCGCACCGGCCATAGTGCCTGAAACGGATCGTTTCATTGTAAAGGGAAAGAATGTTGTTCGTCTGCACATTTCGGCCCTTCCAGTCAAGCCTACGTCGGTGCAGGGACGCTATTACATCCGCAAGGGCAAGTCGAACCATCTAATGACCATTGCCGAGCTGAGCGATGTCTATTTGAAGTCTACGTCTTCCAGCTGGGATGCGATGGCGAGCGAGCGGACGCTGGAAGATATATCTCTTGAGAAGATCGCGGTGTTTGCGCGGCTCATGAATCCGGAGAGTCCAGACGACCCTATGCGCGTTCTGCGAAAGCTCTCGCTTGTGAAGGGTGGACGACCGACGAATGCCTGCTATCTTGCGTTCGCAGGGGACTACTGTGCCGAGTCGTTGTTCATGATTGGACGCTTCAAAGACGCCGCGACAATCATTGATTCCGATGCTTTTAATTGTGATTTGCTTGGAGAAGTTGATTCGGTGATGTCTTTCATAATGCGACATCTTATGAAGGGATTTGCCATAGCTGGCAAACCCGCGCACAGTGTTGTTTATGATTATCCCATCGACGCCATCCGAGAACTTCTTCTTAACATGCTTGTGCATCGTGATTATCGTGCTCTTGGACAAAACACGATTAAGATATTTGACGACCGCATGGAGTTTTCCAATCCTGGCGGATTGCCAGATGGCTTGACGGTAGAAGAGCTTGTTTCTGACAGGTATAGATCGACTCCACGCAATCCCGGCATCGCAGAACTATTCCGCCATGCAGGGCTTGTGGAGCAGTATGGATCCGGCATTCAGAGGGTGATTGGGGAGTGCAGAGCGCATGGAAGAGTGTCTGTGGAATTCGAGAACCATGATACATGGTTCAAGGCCGTGTTGCGCAAAGCAGATGGCGGGACTCGCGTAAAGGCCTCAACCAACGGCACATTAAACGGCACATTAAACGGCACATTAATTGGCACATTAAATCAGACGGACAGGAAGGTGCTCGATTTCATCGCCAACAACGAAGGTTGTCGTGCGTCGGCAATCATAGCGGCGTTGTCGATTCCGAGAGACACATTGAACAAGGTGATCAGACGACTTGTCGCCGACGAGCTTGTCGAACGGAAGGGGAGTAAAAAGACAGGCGGATACTATGCGAGTGGCTATCTTCGCCGCATAGGCCCAGCCAAGGGCGGGCATAGGGAGATTGTAGGAGAGTGAACAAAGGAAGACCCATGGTGCGGATGGCAATGCGGTTGGCGCAGTTCGTCAATCGCAAGGTCTTGGTGAGCCAGAAACTGAAAGCGTGTGTGCCATTTCGAGAGTGTCTGTTTCATGCGCTTACGCCTCCACTGGATAACTCCGAAGTTGCAAGACTTGCAAAGGAATTCAAGACCAACATTGTCTCGGAGTGCGTTCGCAAGCTTATTGCGAGTGGCAATCCCAATATAGACTTCTACGTGTTGCTCGTTAGATCGATGGGCGACATAATGGCATGCGAGCCAATAACAAGATACTTGAAGGGCATTGCACCGCAGTGCAGAATACACTGGATTTTGTTCTCTCGATATCGTGGCGCTGTGGAAACAAACCCATTAATTGACGAAATTATAGGGCGAATAACAGCATTGCGCTGAGGCGGCGGGAACAAACGAAATACCGCAAATATCTCGCTTGAGCCATGTCCTTAACCTCAGCAATGATTGCACCGCCAAGTTCCACTAAAAACTCCGAATGGACAAAAACGTTTAAAACATTGCCATTTTCGGCGAAGGCAGAAGTTGTCTATTTGTTGTATACTGATGGCGTTAGAAAAATAATTTCTGTGTTCTTCCGCAGCGATGATATCAGCTTTGTGTAGAACATATTACGTTCGTGAACTTGACTGGGAGATATGGGGTGTCGCATGGATTTGTCAAAATAATTCTCGTTCATATCCATGCTAAAACCGTCAAAGCCTGCAAGAAGAATTTGATTTGCGCCTACGGAGGACAGTAATTGAAGTGCGATTACTGCTGAAGAGTCGGCTGTTTTCCCTTGTTTAAGGACCCAGTGGTTGTAACTTAATATAAGAACATCTTTGCATTTGCAGTCTTTCGCCAAGCGGGATGTTATTATAACTTTGCTCTGGCTTTTGCAGGCTGAATCGAGCAGTTCGGCACGTGTCACAAGGCGGAAGTCGGTGTTGAACTCAAAATTGTTAAGAGAAAATGATACAACGTTGTCCTTTGAAGCAGTGTCTTGTATCACGGAAGAATAATCCCGTATTGATTTTCCTGGCGCTATCACTAAGACTGTCTTGCCTTTTATGACTTGTTCGATTTGTTCTACCACTTTAGTGTCGTCAATTTCGGATTCTCTACGGAATTTAGTATATAACTCTTCTGCGTATTCTTCATCAAAAGAAATTGCTTTAGCGTCAGATATCTGACCAAGCAATTCCCCGACCTGTTCAAGAGGAAGCATTTGTTTCGCGTAGAAATATGATGCGTAACTTGGAGTGCAATGATGTAGTGAAGAAAGAAAGAACTCTGGAGAGTAACCCCAAGGAGTTTCCTGTTGCAAGACCTTTATGACTCTGTCAATTAGAGATAGTAAGGATGGTATGGCATATCCTCTGCCCATTCCAATGAGATTCATGTGGTCAAGCAATAGTTCTGTGCATAAATTTCCAGCGCCCTTGCCCATGCCCATTACAGATGCGTCGATTATTAAATCATGGACCGTTGGCTCTTCGATGAGCTGCATGGCCAGTGAGTATGACAACTGTATGTTGTTGTGAGAATGTAATCCAATAGCCATGTTTGATGGAATGTTCGTGCCGTAAAGTTTCACTATGCGAGACAAATCACTCTTACGCATTTCACCGAATGAATCGACGATGTAAATGGCAGATGCTTCCGGAAGTTCTTGTTTGACGTCATTTGTTAAGTCCAACAACTCTTCATCGGTATAATGCAATGTCAGCATTGGCTGTACGAAAAGCTTGTACCCTTTATCAAGAATCGTGCGGCCGACCCTTAGCATGTCTTTGCGATTTTTTTTGTGAAAGGCAAGTCGAATGCCATCAATGCCAGTTTTTTCATCTCGCACAGAAAGGGCAGATGCGTCGAACTTTCCATAGTCCATCATTGCTAGATAGGTAACCCCAGCCTTCTTTTGCGGTAATATGTTGCTACTTAGTACTTTCTCGTTTTTGTATTTTGTTCGGCCGCTCATAGAGCCTTTACAGTCGTCGAGATATCCAAGCTCTATATAATCAACGTTTGAAGATTCAAGCGCTTTAAGGATGTTGGAAATGTAGTTATCTCCGAAATTGAAATCATTAACGCATCCTCCGTCTCGCAAGGTTACGTCAAGCACTTTTATCGTGCGTTTTGGAGATGTGCTTTGTCCTGTCGCGTCAGTTTTTTCCCTAAGCAAGCATTCTGCTAGGGCGAAATCATCGGGGGTATTAATATCGACCGCTTCGCGATATGAGACTTCTTTGACAAAGGGTTTCAGACCAATTCGACGATGTAGTTTCAAGAAAACATCTTTAGTAAATACATAAACGCCAGATGTTTCCCGAAAAATAGGTTTTATGTCTTGGCTGCGCGGGATGTTTGCTGCGTTGAAATTCAATGGTTGTCCATCTTGCCATAGATAGTCTTGAATTTTTGTAGCGCAAAAAGCAGAATCGTGCTTGCCTGATGTTACCGAAGAGATTAACTCGTGTATTGTTTGTTGCGTAACAAATGGAGCTGTTGCATGCGCATATACATATATGTCAGCGTCGATACTGGACATGAATGATTCAAAAATCTGCGAGAAATTCGACGAAGGCAAATCAAGGTGTTCGGGGCGGGGCAAGAAGTGTATTGATTCCCCCAAATACTTTGTAACCGAGTTGTCGCTACAATAAACATAGATGTCATCAATCTCTTTGCAATCCCTCAACGAGTCCAGTTCGTATTGTAGCAGGGGTTTGTCGCCTAGTAGTTTTGTGTTTTTGCCCGGAAGTCGTTCATTGTTTAGCTTCAGCGGCATTACAGCTACAATTTTCATCTTCAGAGGTCCTTGTCCTGGTAGACATCTCTAAACAGCCCCTTAAGTCCGACAGGGTTTATGGAGACTATCTCTGTGTCGGGATAATAAAGCGACGCGAAGTCTTTGATGTATTTGTATCCATCATTGACTAGTGGATCGAGAGTGTTTTTGGTCGTCGTTCCGTAGAAATGACCGTTTGTCGAACAGTCGCATCCAACTAGGTATATGCGTTTTGGATTTGTCCACAGCGCAAACTGAAAAGCAAGAAGCGCCACGGTGCCAAAGTCGGCAAGGGGCAATGTGGAGATGTCCAAAGGATATACGTATTCCAGACCCTTTATCCAAATGAGTCTGTGAGATCGGAATCGGAGCGCATTAGCCTCAATGGCGTCCGATTCCGAGACAATCTTAAGGTCTTTCTCGCCGGAATGCAGCGCTTCGTACGTAATGCCGTAAAATTTGGTGCATGTGTCTGGGTTGTATTTGTTGAGTTCCTTGATCTCCGCTCTGGTCCAGGGCGCCGGATCATAAAAGAAGAGGTGGTCAAAACTAATTCTGGAATCCTTGAACGCTCTGTTGACCCCGATGTTTATGACATTGGGAATTGGTTTGTAGTCGTTGAGCGACGGTCCACAGGCGATAACCGCGACTTCTCTGCCGCAGTATTTGTTCTTGAACGGCAGAAACGTCTTCTCGTGCATTCTTGCGGTCGACAAATTGATTTGGTTGATTCGAAACAACCGATACTCGAGGTTTCCAAGCAAAAGCGACTGCCATGCCGAAAGGGCCTTGGACTTGCTCCATTTGTTAAGCGCCCGATAAATGAAGTCAATCATACAATGTTTGCGTTTTGTGGATATGGATGTGAGTATGTTTAGCTATGTAAATCACCTTTCGAAACATGATATCACATTCGCCATATCTCGTCAAGTGCGCTTGATGTGGGGGTGAAAATGGGTGCCATTTCATAACAGAACTGGCGGCAAATCTCATGCGTGCATTACCAAGGAGGGGGTGCCGCGCACACGCATTGCGAACGGTCCGTTCACGCACGTCGGGACCTATACGAGTGCGCCACATCGCCCTTGTTCCAGACTGTTCTGTGCTTGTCTGCACCGCTTACGTAATTCTGCGTTACGTAAAGTTACGTAAGCGCATTGTTGCCGTTTGTGGGGGAATATGGTACAATATATGCAGATTCTGACAGGAGGACTATGGTTGCAAATCCATTTAAGTTCGGCAAGGAAGTAAGCGGAAAGCAGTTCTACGACCGGGAAGAGGCTTTTCAAAGCCTATACCGCAAGCTTTCCGGCGGATCGTCGAATGTGGTCATGTATGCGCCTCGACGATACGGTAAGACCTCTCTCGTCAAAAGGGTTTTGGCAAAATTCAACGAAGAGGGCGTTCCAACGGTCTATTTCGACCTTAATCGAGTTGATTCGCTTGAACGTTTCTGCGAGGAGTATGCCTCGGCCCTGTATGCCGTTTCAGGAAAACTCGGAACTGCTTCCAACGCCATAATGAACTATCTTGCTCATCTGCATCCAACCGTTCGCGTCGGTGCCGACGCGTCGTTCGAGGTGCATTTCGACTATGGTGCGCGAATGACGGCCAATTCGGTCTCGTCCGTCTTGGATCTTGCTGAAAAGATAAGCGTGGATATGTTGAAAAAGCCTTTTGTCGTTGCGTTTGACGAGTTTCAGGAAATAGCCCGTTTGTCGCGCGACGTCCCTCTCGAAGGTGTGTTCAGGAGTTGCATTCAGACGCATCAGAACGTGCGCTACTTGTTCCTTGGAAGCAAAACCCATCTGTTGAGACGAATGTTCGGGGACAAATCGCGTCCTTTCTATAAGTCGGCGACTACGATTCGTCTGCCCAAACCGCCATTTGACGAAAGCGTGGCCTTTGTCAAGGCACGGTTCGCTTCGTGCCAGATAGGCGTCGATGATGCTGCTGCCGTCAGAATCGTGGAAGAGTCGTCCAATATTCCTTATTACATCCAGCAGCTGTCTTCGCTTGTTTTTGACGACGTTGTGGAATCTGGCAGAGATTGGGTGGAAGACTCCGACATAGAAAGCGCGGCAGGAGATCTGGTGACCGAGAATGCGGACTACTACGCCGAACGTATGTCTGCCTTCTCCTCGTCGCAGAGGGTCGTCATCAGTGCTCTTGCGCGAGAGCCGACGTCGGACTTTACCGAGTCCTACAGGCGCAGGCATTCTCTGGGAGGCTCGTCAACGGTGCATGCCGCGCTGAACGTCGCCGTCAATGCGGGGGTTGTCGAGCGCGGCGAGGAAGGTTACCATCTGGAGGATCCGTTCTTCGCCCGTTATCTGCGCATGTCCGCCGTCCAGACTGGAGCGTAGTTCTTGGGGTCTTCTGGCATAACTGCGGGTGTGATCTTGTCGCAGATATTGCGGACGATTATGTTTGTTGGCTGACTTGCCATATCCGTCAAGTACGCTTGATGTGGGGGTGAAAATGATGTATAATGCAACGCCAAAAGGGCATCAAGATGTTTTCTAAAGTTAAAGATCTCGGGTATGAATTCTTGTGGAATATCCGCAATCGCAGATATCCTGCACCAAGATCGGAGGATATTGGCGACAAGAATGTTAAGGTTTTTGTGATTACGCACAAAGACGACGATTTGCCTGGCGCCTTTGCCAATCGCGATGTGTATATTCCGCTGCGAGTGGGAAACGCGGTGAACCCGACTGCTCGTAAAGATTGGCTAGTGGACGATGAGGGCGAAAACATATCCGCATACAATCCTCTAATCAATGAAATGACAGGAATATGGTGGGTGGCGAAGCACTACGAAGAGCTTGGCGATCCGGACTATGTCGGGTTCATGCATTACCGCAGATTCCTTCAATGGTCGCCCGGCCTTCTAAAACAAGGGCACGTGATTTCGACATCCGGCACTTCCATACACCAGCTTGCGACGCTTGACGCATCGCTTCATCTTGACTTGTTTCGCGCCGAGTTCGCAAAGAGGCTTCCATCGGATGTGCTGAAAGATTACGATGAATATTGGCGATCCCATACTCTGTACTATGCAAACATGTTCATAACGGACAAGAGTTCGTTCTTCCGGTATTTCGGAATACTATCACAGTGTATCGAGTTTGTACTCGAAATGATAGACAGAAATGCGATCGACTTGTCGAAGGCCAACTCGTATGACAGACGTCTTTATGGATTTTATCTTGAGAGAATCACAAGCTTTTGCATTTGCCGAGCGAAACGGGCAGGAAGGATAGTCAACGTCAACACCAGGGTTGATTTTCTCGGCTAGTTCTGCAGTCGTTCGTGCAATAAGTGATATTGTCGGATGCCGAACAGCCTCGGAATATGATAAAATACCCATTCGGAAGTTAGAACAATGCAGCTGCAAGAGATTGTCGTCAAGATTCGCGTGTGGGGGTTGGCGGGCATCGTCAATTTCTTCAGAAGGAAGTATGAGTTCTTTGTCCAGAGCAGACGCCTTGAGCTTCTTGTGGCAAAATCAGAATCCAAGATTCCCATTCGCGGAATAACGGTCATAGGCGATCTGACGGCTAGGGTCTCCCTCAGCAAGACTCTTAGGGATTTCATCCTTGATCTGAAGGAAGCCGGAATACCGTGTCAGGCATACGATACGCGTTTAAGGTCCGAAATTCCTGCGGAGGACTCATCGTCCGTGCTGACTCCGATTTCCGATTTTGACGTCTGCCGATATTCCCACGTAGTAATGATGTACAGGAGCCCTCTGCCAAAAGCTGCTGTGCCAAACCTTGTGTGCGCCAGAATCGCCTTTCACGAAAGCGAGCATGGCATACACGAGACGGCGCCGTATCTTCGCGAGAGCGGCGACGCGATAATCGCCATGTCCGATTTCAACTTCGACTATTACAAAAAGGCGTTTGAAGGTCAGCCGGTATACAAGATAACCTATCCTTTCAGATTCAAAAATAAAAAGTCGACGCCTCGTGACGCTTTGCGAAAGAAATACGGCATTAATCCTGACGATTTTGTCGTGTTCTTCAACTTTGACTTCGGTTCGTATTACAGGAAGAACATACCTGCGGCCATTAGGGCCTTTGCAATCGCCTTTAAAAGAGACCCCAAGGCGAAATTGCTGTTCAAAACGAAGGGGGCGAAAGAGAATCCGCGGCAGGCTGCGGAAATGATGCAGATGGTGGTGAAAATGGGCGTGGAGAAGCAGTTTGTCCATATCGCCGACTATTTGCCGCGGGCTGATGTTGACGGTCTTACTTCGGCATGTGACGTTTACATGTCGCTTCACAAGGCTGAAGGGTTTGGTATCGGCATGGCGGAGGCGATGAGCCAGGGCAAGCCTGTCGTGGCGACGAATTGGAGCGCGAACACCGAGTTTTGCAGGCCAGACACTGCTTGGTGCGTTCCATACAAGATGGTGCCGATACTTCCACATGAATACCCCCCTGCAATGATTGAATGGGCTGATGCGGATGTTTCTGCAGCTGCGGAAATGCTGCGGGAAATCAGGAGCAACCCTGAAGCCGCTCGTGCGCGCGCTGAGTCGGGGGTGCGTTTCATGAACGAGCATTTCTCGTTGGAGCGGTTCAAAGCCGATGTCGAGAGGTTCTTGGAGAGGAATAATGCCTGATGAACGAATCAATAAAGGCGGACGCTGACGGCATTGTCAGCCTTCGAGACTGGCAGCGCAGCCGTCTTAAGATTCTTAGAAGCGCGGTTTTTGCTCCGTCGCGCCACGCAGAATCTGTTACTCTCGTCGCCTACTCGTTTCCTGCTTCGGTGGACGGTGAGTCTTTTGATTGGCTTGAGTGTGCAATAAGGCAAAGCTGGGCGGTCCTGGGAATGCTCAAGACGACCATAGTCGTAAATCGCATTTTCCCGAAGGTTAGTGACTTTGCCTCCGCAAATGCGGACTGGATAGACATTCAAGTCGAACCGTCGCTTGTGCCCGGCAGAATTGAGTCGATGAGCGCTGACTGCGACGCTCGACTGTATTCCCGGTTTAAAACGCCATATTGTCTTGTCGTGCAGGATGATGGATTCCCGCTTAGAGACAGCCTAGACGAATTCCTCTGGAACTTTGACTATGTGGGTGCGCCGTACGTTCGAATCGCCTGGTGGCGTTCGCTAATTTGCGCAGTCCTTGGCATGTGGGTGTCCAACGGCGGATTCTCTCTTCGTTCAAAAGCCATATGCGAATCTGCGGCGTATTTGTGGAATCGGAAGTACAAACATCTTCATCCATGCCAGAAGACGGTTGACGATCTGTATTACACAAGCACATTGCCGCTTCACCATTTGTTGTACCGGCTGAGATTCAAAATTGCTGATCACAAGTCGGCGCTTCGCTTTTCCTACGACGACATTGTCGAACAGCCTGTTTCGACGTTGCCCATGGGATTTCACCGGGCCTCCACCTTTGAGACTTTACAACGCAGGGGATTGATTGGGGACCTTTGCGACATTAATGTTTCTCATGTCTGATGTGACGCACTTTGCAGATGCCTCGCTGAATAGTTGGCATTTGGCTTTTCGTGCATGGGTGTGGTGGTTTTGAATTTGTCGCAACTTTTGCAGCTTCTACGCTAAAATCTCGCTACTGGCACAATCGCAAGCATCGCACGCCGAAGCGAATCGCGCGTCTCTTGTGGACAGAAAGCAGGTCGCTTATTGACAAAGTTAGTTTTGCATGTGGACAAATGGTGAGTTGAATGTGGACAGACACGAGAAATGACGCCATATGAACATAGAAATGGCGTCATTACTACCATGAAATGGCGCCATTACTGCTTGAAATGACGCCATTTCTCATGTCTGGCTAATTACTCACCGGAATTTGGCCGCGTAGCAGAGCGAATTTGGCCGCTTAGAGACGAATAATTGTACATATACCATCACCAATGGTGTCGCTCAGGAAGTGGCATGAAGCAGCTCACTCCTATGTCCGAAACGCCTCTTTCTGCCGCATAAATTCGTTGCGCAAATACAAAAGCTCCTTTTGCGCACTTGTTAAATTGACCATCGGGCATCAAAATGATAGAATTACCTGTATCATAGTCCTACAAGGAGAACCTCAATGCACAAGCATGTTCTTATTGGGTTAGTCGCTGTTATGACAGCTGCTGGCGCGTCCGCGCGCACGGTCTACGACGCGGGCAAGGCGCTTAGGCAGAACTGCCAGAGCGGCGGTTACGCAAATCCTTACACCGACCAGAATGGCGGTGTGTGGTCGTATCGTCTCTCCAACGAGAATGCCAACACCGACAGCAGTCCGGCTCTCGCTTGTGGCACATACACTTATTTTGGCAAGACTCTCGCCGGGTTTGCCTTGGACAACACCAAGCAGGCTTCGAGCATAAGGGTGAACATTTCCGGTTCGTCCATTTCAACCGGCTCGGCGGGCAGCGAGCCCGTTGAACCTGACGAACTCATCATGTTCCCAGCGAATTCGGAATATCAGTGGGCGCATGTGCGCTTTACCGTGCGGCAGGCCGGATGGTATTCCGCTTTTGTCTCGGCCCATGACATCGTGAAGGAAGCCACGGCCAGCGAGAGCTCCGGCGTAAAGGTGCGTCTGAGGGTCAACGACGTGACGCAGGTCGACGGCATCGTCTCCATTGAGGACTACAGCACCGCCAACAACACCCATCGCTTTGACTTCCAGATGCCCGTGCGTTATGTCGCGGCCAACGATACGATTGACCTTCTTGTCGGAAGAAACGGCGCCAATGCCGGCGACAACACGGGCGTGAAGTTCATCGTGACAAAGGAGGACGACGGCGCATTCTACGATTCCGGCGTAGCCCTGTCCGAAAATCTTGCAACCGTCAACACCAATCCCTACGGCACAGACAAGAACGGAACGTGGTATTTCCTGACGACGGCCGTTCCCTCTTCAAGCGTGGACTTTTCGACGTGGGCGCCTTCGGAATTCGACCATTACGTTTCGCGTCTTACGTATTTCGGCGCCCGCAGCGACGGGCTCAAGGGCCTTGGCGTCGCAAACAATGGCACTATAAAGTCTCCTTACATCGTCGTCAACGACAAGTCCTCGTATTCCGCGTCGATGGCTCCGTGCGAACTTCAGATCCATCCGAACGGATCCGACGCGAAGTCCTGGACGGCGCTCCGCTTCCGTCCTCCGGTCAGCGGACGCTACTCGGCCTCGGTCGTTGCGCGCGACGTGAACAAGGGCGGCGCAGGCTCGAACGGCGTCGACGTATATCTGCTTGTGGCCGAGCGCGTCGTGGCGAGTTCCTACATTTCCGCCGAGACGTTCGCCTCGACGGCCCACCTTGTCTTTGAATCCCGTCTCGTCGCTGCCGGCGAGCCCGTCGACATCGTTGTCTCTCCGCACGGTCAGC
>JAEEGH010011038.1_pt1 | contig 20583 bp, 16 predicted proteins | sample 9134181 | NCBI WGS metagenome assembly JAEEGH01 (sample SAMN16246544, study PRJNA631951) | gut metagenome | biome: gut microbiome; feature: rumen; material: DP-attached | host: Bos | place: Iran: Karaj | collected 2018-10
TATATTTATTGTATTATGCACTGCAAAAATTGTGCCACTTACACCTCCGCCCTCATACCTCCCCCTCGGGGTCCTCCCGGGACCCCCACCGCCCCCTCCTCGCAACCCGACCGAAGTCGATAGGAGGGGGAGCGGAGCGGGTCCGGAGGGGGACCGGAGGGGAACCGGACAGGACCCTAAAAAAACAGCCTTTTGCGAGTACGTTTATAACACATTGATTTTTAGTCACTTGTATTTTTATCTATTTTTGTATGTTTTGGGGAAGGGTGTCATAGGGGTAAAATAAATTTGGCTATGTCGCGGATGTTTTGTATTTTTGCATTTTATTCCATACGATATTAATAGACACGGAAACAATATGAAAAGAGTGGTTTTTACCCTTTTAGCGGTTCTGGCGATGTTGCCGCTGTGTGCCCAACGGGGCGAGAAGGAGCTCAACAAGGAGTATGAGGCGGCCATCCGCGAGTACCTGCAGCAGGATGTGGCCGGCCGTCAGCGCACCATGCAGCGCCGTGCACAGCAGATGCTGGTGAACCTGCCCAACGAGTACAAGCTCTACGACGAGAGCTACGTCACCATACGCACCGAGATTGTGGAAGGACTGAAGGAGAACGGTGAGAAGGAACTGAACTACGTCTACGATATCTCGTACAACTGCAAGCATCTGGAGGGCTACACGGACGACTATCCGCTGGGCGCCTTTGCCTGGGAGACCTCGAATTCGTGCCGCGCCATCTGCTCGTTGACCAAGACTTTCGTGGAGGATGTGCTGAACGACATCTTCCGCGCCGGCAAGGCGGTGTCGGTGAAGATATTTTCCTCCACCGACGGCACCGAGCTGTCGCGTGTGATACCCTACAACGGGGAGTATGGCAACTTCCGCTACTGCCCGACGGTGTTCAACGGGGAGCCGCTGCGCATCTCGGTGGACTCGTCCACGGGCATCCAGAACAACTGCCAGCTGGCCTACATCAGGGCGCAGTCGGTGCGTGAGTTCCTGGAAAACAATGTGCGCAATCTGGCGCGGACGCAGAACGACTACAGCTATGTGACCCGCTCGTATGCCGACACGGGGGCCCACTACCGCCGCTCGAGCATCGAGCTGACGGTGCACGACGCTTTCCGCGAGACCATCGAGCTGATGACGGCCGACAAGATGCAGGACGACTATGTGGATGTCAATATACCGCAGGGTACGGGCAACTATGACAACGCCTATGTGCTGATTGTGGCCAACGAGGACTATGACCACAAGTTTCTGCCGGCGGTGCCCTATGCGGGCAACGATGGCGAGGTGCTGCAGCGCTACTTTGTGAAGACCCTCGGGGTGCCCGCGCGTCAGGTGAAGGTGCTGCACAATGCCTCGAAGGCGCAAATCAAGGACGAGGGCATCCACTGGCTGACCGACCTCTCGCAGGCCGTGGCCTTGAAGGGCGGTGAGACGCCGACTCCGCAGGCCGATATCTATGTGTATTTTGCCGGGCACGGCTTCACCGACTTCGACGGAGTGACCTATATGGTGCCCAACAACCTCGACGTGAGCGACATCAAGGCGCTGCAGGACAAGAAGTCGAAGGGTTGCTGCAAGCGCAAGAAAAAGGCACAGGTCGACGACTGCCAGGCCTACGACATAGCGCTGAAGCGCGGCGAGGCGGCCCGCTTCGCGAAGCAGTGCATAGCGGTGGACACGCTGTGTGCATGGCTCAAGGGCAAGGATAAACGCAACGCCTATCCGGTGAACCGCCTGACGGTTATCCTTGACGCGAGTTTCGACGGACACCAGCGCAACGGCGGCCTGATGGTGCGCAGCGACCGCAAGGTGGAGGCCAATGACGCCAAGAAGAGCAAACGCAAGGCCAACAAGAACAGCGACGCCATCGTGCTGATGGCTGCCAAGGCCGACAAGACAGCCTTCAGCTACGACGCCTATCACCATGGTTTCCTGACCTATTTCCTGCTCAAGGAAGTGAAGGGGATGGCCTCCCAGCTGGACAGTTATAGCTATCAGGATATCTACGAGGCAGTGGACCGCAAGCTGAACAAGGAGTCGGCTCTGCAGGGCAAGTGGCAGGAGCTGTATGGCTATGTCGACGGCAAGCATGCCGGCGACTGGAAGACGCTGAAGCTAGGGAAATAAGAGATAAAAGAATGGAAATAGAGAGAGGGCCGGCGCGAAAGCGCCGGCCCTCAATGTTTCATATCAGTTGATGGGCTGCACCTGCTGCCGCAGCTGCTCGATGTCGAGCTGCTGGTAGGTGATGCTGGCCGTGTCGGCGAAATGGGCTCGGTTGGTGTTGTAGGTCTCGCGGTCGTAGGCCGAGGCTTTGTCGAAGAGGCTGCGCGCGACGAGCATCTTGAGCTGTTCGAAGGTGAGCTTGCCGTCGCGGTAGCGCTGGAGGTCGGCCTCGGAGAGGTACTTGCTGATTTTGTCGAGGGCCTCGCTGCTGAGACGACCTTCATCGTCGAGGCTGCGGGAGAGCTCGGGGAAGTTGACCCACGAGGTGATGGTGGTCTCGAGCAGCTCGATGTTTTTGCGGTTCTTGTCGGTGTAGTAGCCGAGGTAGGCGTGGCAGGGCTCGACGAAGATGACGGGCTTGAGCCCTATCTTGCGGAGGATGGAGGCGAAGAAGACGCAGGCGTCGACGCAGTTGGCCTGGCGGGTGTTGTAGACTTCGTCGAAGAAGCGGATATGCTGCACGTTGGCGCGCGGCGAGGGATTGGAGGTGCAGGAGATGGAGGAGTAGGCGATGCCGCGGTTGAGGGCGTAGTACCAGACAGCGAAGACTTGGTCGCGGACGGCCTTGGCGCCACTCTGGTAGCCCGAGAGGCGCGTGACGGCGCCCTGGTCGATGATGTCGGTCAGTATCTGCTCAATCTGCGGATGGTCCTCGTTGACGTAGGCGGCGAAGAGCCAGCGGAAGTCAGTGGCTTGTTGCTGATAAACGAGGGAAAGGGGGCACTCGTTGATGGTGCGGCAGTTGAGGTGGAGGTTCTTCACGTCGACCTCCTCGTCGTTGATGAAGCAGGTGAAGGTGAAGTCGACGGCCTGGGGTTGGCGGATGCGCCGCAGTACATCGTATTTCCATTTGAGGGAGGGGTGGAAGGTGTAGCTCTGGCCGCGGCGGGGCAGGATTTCCTGGAAGATAGTGACATAGTTGAGGGAGGAGGAGTCGATGACGATGCGCAGCACCGAGTTGTCGGCGGGGGCGGTGAGGGTGACGTCGAAGAGGTCGGGCACCTGGGCGGGGTTGTTGGTGGTGGCGAGGATGAGCGAGGGGTAGAGTTGCGAGTCGAAGAGGGCGTTATAGTCGGTAGTGAAGGAGACATAGCTCGGGTCGAAGAGCTTGTTGGCGGCGCCTTTATGATGGCAGGCGGTAGCGGGCAGCAGGCAGAGCGCCAGCAGCGCTATTGCAAGCGGTCGGGATTTTGGGAGACGAATTCGGACCATTGTTTCTTGGCAGGTTTGTGTTTCTGTTTCTTGGGCATGAGCTCGCGGCGCAGGTCGGCCAAGGGGTTGGAGAACTGCATGTGGCAGGTGTAGGCGACGGCGAGGGCGTCGGTGGCGTCGAGGTATTTGGGGCTGTCGCTAAAGCCGAGGATGGAGCGCAGCATGGAGGCTACCTGCTCTTTGGAGGCATTGCCGTTGCCGGTGACGAGTTGCTTGATGACAGAGGGCTCGTACTCGGTGTAGCTGAGGTCGCGGCTCATAGCGGCGGCGATGGCGACTCCCTGGGCGCGGCCAAGTTTGAGCATGGACTGCACGTTCTTGCCGAAGAAGGGGGCCTCGATGGCCAGATGGTCGGGATGGAAGGAGTCGATGATGCGCACCGTGGAGTCGAAGATGCGGCGGATGCGCTGGTTGAAGTCGGGTAGCCGCTTGAGGTAGAGCACATCCATGGCAAGGATGTTCAGTTGGCCGCCTTCGGTGTCGAGGAGGCTGTAGCCAAGAATCTGGGTGCCGGGGTCTATGCCGAGGATGAGCATCGCAATCAGGAATTAGGGGTGGGTGTTGAGGGCGCTTCTTCGTTGTGGGAGACGGTGAGGGTGAAGCGCCCTTCGATGGAGTGGCGCAGGAGGAAGAGCAGACCTACATAGAGCGCCAGGGCGAGGAGCGCCGAGAGGGCCACGACCCCTTCGGGGAAGCCCGCGACGGAGAAGCCGACGATGACGCCGAGGAGCAGCAGGGCAGGCAGGAGGTAGGCGAACCACACGGCCAACATGCCGCGCGACTGGTCGATATGGACGGTGACGAGGTCGCCCTCGTGGTAGCTCTGCCAGTCGGCGGAAGGCACCTCGACGGTCTTGTTCTTTGACTCGGCAAAGCCGCAGTGGGCATGTGCGCTACAGGTTGCGCAGGCACTTACAGACTCAATCTGCACCTCGACGAAGCCGCGCCGGACGCGCTGCACGATGCCTGGATGGCTGGCGATATTCAGAGGTCTCTCCATGCAATTACTCCTTTACAGTTTCTGACACAGCGGCCGCGGCGGTCCATGTTGCTGACGTTGCCCAGATAGACCACTTCGGCGCGACCCCAGGAGAGGGGCGAGGCATACTCGAAGATGAAGGGGACGAAGATGTCGCCGTGGGTGTCGATGTAGCCCCACTGGCCGTCGAAGCGCACGGCGGCAAGGCCTTCGGTGAAATGGAACGCCTCCTCGAAGTAGAAGGGGATGGCAAGGTTGCCGTCGAGGTCGACGTAGCCGAGGCGGCCGTTCTTCTCGACCAGCGCGAGGCTGTCATAGTAGCTGTATTTGAAGCCCTTCATGGAAGTGTATTCATATTCGATGGGGAGGATGATGCGGCCGTTGGTGTCGATGATGCCGTAGCGGTCGTTGAGGCTGACCATGGCGCGACCCATCTGGAAGCCGCCGACATAGTCGTAGATGCAAGGGATGACCTCGCGGCCGCGACCGTCGAGGAAGCCGTATTTGCCGTCGCGACTGACCGAGACACGGCCGTCGGAGAAGTTGCCCACGTTGCGGTAGACGAAGGGGGTGAGGGGCTTCATGCTGTAGTCGAAGAGCGCCCAGCCGTCGCTGTCGCCCGCGAAGAAGTGGCCGTCCTGGTTGAGGGTCAGTTCCTCGTATTTGGTGGTGAGGACTTCGCGGCCGGAGAGGTCAATCATGCCCCAGCGGTCGTAGCGGCGCACGGGGGCATAACCCTCACAGAAAGGCATTACATTCTCGAAGATGCAGGGGAAGACCTCGTTGCCCATGGTGTCGATGAAGGTGCAGGCGACGGTGAAGCTGTCGAGGTAGACGGCGATGGGTGCCAGCCCTTGGGTGAAACGTCCCGATTGGGGATATTGCAGGGGGATGACGACATTGCCGTGGAGGTCGAGGTATCCGTGGAGCCCTTTGCGGTAGGCTTTGATGCGGCCGTCGGAGGGATACTCGAGGTCTTCGTAGATGCAGGGCACAATCTCGTTGCCGTCGCGGTCGATCATGCCGCAGAGGGTGTCCTCGAGGTAGACCTTGCAGTAGTTGCCGTTGAAGTGGTCGACAAAGGAGTAGCGGTTGGGCGCGATGACGGTGCCGTCGGCGCGGCGGAAGCCGTAGAGACCGTTCTCGGAGGTGGTCTGTATGCCGTCGATAAAGACTATCTCGCATCCACAGGATTCGTCGATGCCGTATTCAATCTCCTGTGCGCTGGCGGGCAATACGGCGAGCAAGCCGGTCAGGAGGACGGGTAGCAGCAGGTGTTTGAGGTTGTTTTCCATAGGGCGGGGTTATATTCTTTCGACGGCGTCGGTCTCGCACCAGCCGGTGGTGCCGTCGGCAATTCTTATCTTGTACCAGCCGGTGAGTTGCTCCAGGACATGAACCTTGGTGCCTTGGTGCAGGATGAGCTTGTCGGTGCTTTGTTGTTCGGGCGAACTCTTGACGCTGATGGCGGGTTCCATGACGATAGCGTCGCTATGGGCATTGAAGCGGGCTGTGGAGGAGGCTAGAAGGGTGCCGGTGACCAGCAGCAAAAGGATGGCGACGATACCAAAAGCCAAACTTGCCTTGCGCAGCGGTAGGTTGCGTCCCAGGAAGAAACCTATGGCGGCGACACCGATAAGCGCGAGGATGACGAGGAAGACCACACGCCAGGCGGCAGGACTGATGTGGGTGGTGAGGCTTTGCCACCAGCGTGTGATGAAGAGTTGGGGCAGGGGAGTGATGCGGTCGGCAATCCGGCTGTTGGCGAGCGCCAGGTTCTCCTCGGCGTCACGCATGGAGGGTCGCAGACGGAGTGCCCGCTCGTAGTTGAGGATGGCAGACGCCATCTGGTCGTTGCGGTAGTAGGCGTTGCCGAGGTTGTAGAAGAGTTCCGGCGAGCATTGACCGTAGGCAATTACCTTCTCATAGGTCTCGATGGCGGCAGGATAGTCAGCCTGCCGGTAGTACTCATCGGCTTGTGCTGCCAGTTCGGCGGCAGTCTGTGCCCGAAGTGCGGTGCCCAAGGTGAGCAGGTGGGCGACGAAGAGGATTGTTATGGTATATAATCTGTTGTGTCTCATTGTCTCGTTTGTCTGATGGTTAGAGTCCGGCTATCATGACCAGTGCTTCGGAGTAGATGCTCTTCTTCTGGGCTTGTGGGTCGCCCGGGGCGAAGCGTGCCAGGTCGACATCCTGGAGCACCTTCATAATGCTCTCCTGCTGGGCCTGCGGCACCTGCTTCTCGGCGAGACACTCGCTGACGGTGTCGCGGTTGAGCTGTGACAGGGGTATGGTGTATTTGTCCGACAGGCAGCCCCAGATGGCACGATAGATTTCCTGGTAGAAGGCGTCGGTGTCGTTGCTGTTGAGGTACTGGGCGGCCTTCTTGAGCCGTTTCTGTGCCATGCGGGTGGCGCGGCGCATACGCATCCCGGCGACATCCTGCTCAGCCTTGGCGGCACGGTTGCCGACGATGATGATGACGCCAACGATGATGAAGATGAGCGAGAAGACAATCCAGAACGGCGCACCGGCCTGCTCCTTGTCTTGTGTCGGGCGCAGCTTGGTGACAGGGTGAATGTAGTTGATGTCGTTGTTGAGCAGTTGCACATCGTCCTTGCCGCTAACAACGCTGTTGTTGGGGTCGCCACGCTCCACCTTGATATCCTGCGCTGCAATGGTGCGTGTCACATACTGTCCCGTGGTGGGATCGAAGTAGACGAAGCGGAACTCAGGGATGCGGTATTCGCCTTTGGTGCGGGGAATCAGTATCCACTCGAATGTACGTGTCCCACTGATGCCGTTGTCGCTTTTCTGAATATTGTCCATAATCTGCGGGTCGTAGACCTCAAAGACCGACGGGAAAGTGGGCTGCGGTGCATTGATGAGCATGAGATTGCCTGTGCCGCTGACGGTAAGACGGTAGGTGATGGCTTCGTTGGCACGCACCTTGTCGGTGTTGATGCCGCCCTTCACCTCAAACTTGCCCACGGCGCCGCTGTAGTCCTGGGGCGCGGTCGGCAACGACCGTACGTCGATGCTGATGCGGTTAGTGGATAGCGAGCGTTCCACGGCCTGACGTGTATTGAAGAAGGCGTCGTCGAAGAGGTCCATGATGCTACCGGTGCGTTGCCGCTGCTGCTGTACGATGGCCAGGACGTTGAGGTCGAGCGGGTCGATGGTCAACTTGCCGCTCTGTTGTGCGAAGAGGGCCCCTCGGCGTATTTCCGCCACCTGGTAGCGTCGATCGCCTATGGTCTCCTCATACTGCTTGATTTGCTTTCCCTCGCTGAGGTCTTCGGCCCAGAAGCCACGGTTGCCCGGCAGCTTGTCGATGGCAAACTGGCTGATAGGCACCTGAGTGTATATCTTATAGGTAATAATAACCTGTTCGCCCTGATAGGGGTGGGAGTTACTGACCGAGGCACGGGCAAAGAGCGACTTGTCGTCAATCTTCACAGGCTGCTGCGACTGTTGTTGCGGCCGTCCCCAGGGGTCGTATCCACGTTGCTGCTGTTGCTGCTGGCGCTGTTGCTGTTGCGCGGCACTGAGTTTCTCCACCTGTATGGTGAAACTCTGTGACGATATCTTTTTCCCGTTGGCGGTACAGCTGGCGGGGCCGATGGTGAAGGTACCCTCCATGTCGGCCAGTAGAGTGTAGGAGAAGGTGGTGCTCACCGAGTGCGACATCTGCCCGTTGACGAAGCTGGTGCTTGAGGAGGAAGATGTGCTAGGACCTCCCCGCAGGCTGAAGCCTTTGAAGGTTGGGCCTTTGAAGTCGCTGGCTTTCTCGTTGACGATGAAACGCACGGTGAAGTTATCTCCTACATACACCGATTTCGGGGCCTGCACAGTCATCTCCTGCGCCATCGAGAAAAGTGGCGAAAGGAGAAAGACGAGGCATGCCGCTATCAATATACTCAATCTGTTGCTTTTTGTCATATTTCCCATTGTCTCACTTAACTTGTCACTTTACCAGTCCTTGTCGGTGCGGTGGGCTTTGGCGGCCTCCACCTTGCGGGCCTGCTCCTTGAGGGTTTGGCGTTCGTTGTTCTTCACAGCCTCCAGCATCCGCTCGGCATCCTGTCGTTCCCGCTCACCGGCAGAGGGTTGCTTGTCTTTCTGTTGCTTCTGCTGCTTGTCCTGCTGATTCTCCCCGTTCTGTTGCTGCTGGTTTTGCTGTTGCTGTTGGTTCTGCTGTTGCTGGTTTTGTTGCTGTTGCTGGTTCTGTTGCTGGTTTTGCTGTTGTTGCTGATTCTGCTGCTGGTCCTTGTTGTCGCCGCCGTTTTGCTGTTGCTGCTGTTGTTGCTGCTGGGCTTGCTGCAGTAGTTGGCGGGCGTAGGCCAGATTGTAGCGCGTATCCTCGTCCTTGGGCTCCAGTTTCAGCGACTCTTGGTACGACTTCACTGCTTGCTGGAAATACTGCATCCCCTGCTCCTGGTTTTCCAGGCCGGCCTGCACCAAGCTGTTGCCCATGTTGTGCAGGGTGCGGGCGCGGCGGTGCTCGTCGAGGTCCTCTTTTTGCAATGCCTGTGCATAGTGGCGTGCGGCCTCGTCATATTTCTTCTGTCTATAAAGGGCGTTGCCCAGGTTATACTGTCCGCGGAAGTCCGTAGTGTCGCCTTCCAGCGCGCGGCGGTAGTTTATCTCGGCCTTGTCGTACTGCTTCTTTTTGTAATCGCGGTTTCCGTCACGCAGCAGGTGTCGGTTGGCCTGCCCCATGACGGCGTATCCTGTAGTCAGTATCAGTATTATGGTCAGTAGTTTCTTCATTGCTCAAACAGTTTCCATTTCCTGTTCCGGCGTTCGTTTATCAGCACCTCGGCCAGCAGGCACAGCAGTCCTGCCACCAGCGGATACTGGTAGCGGCTTTCGTAGGCGCTAAAGACGGCTTCGCCGAACTCCTCTTTCTCCATGCCTTCGATAATCTTGGTGATGTCGCTCAGTCCGCTCCCCGCATTGCTAGCGCGCACATACACGCCGTTTCCGGCCTCAGCTATGTCACGCAGCATTTCTTCGTTCAGGTGGGTCATAATGATGCTTCCGCCGCGTTCGCGCTTGTAGCCGGTACGTTGACCGCGGCTGTTGTATTCCGGTATTGGCGTCCCTTCGGGCAGGCCCATGCCAATGGTGCACACCCGCACGCCTTCTTTCTGTGCGTCGCGTGCGGCCCCTACGGCATCGTCCTCGTGGTTCTCGCCGTCGCTGATCACCACGATGGCACGTCCTTTGTTCTTCACCCATTCGCGGTCGGGGTCGCCATAGCCGAAACTCTGCATGGCTTTCTCGATGGCGTCGCCGATGGCGGTGCCCTGTGTGCCTATCATGTCGCAGCTCACCTGGTCGAGGAACAGCTTGGCGGCGCTGTAGTCGTTGGTCAACGGCATCTGTATGTAGCTGGTGCCGGCGAACACCACCAGACTGACGCGGTCGCCCGCCAGGCTGTTTAGCAGGTTGGTCACCGCCCGTTTGCTGCGCTCCAGTCGGTTGGGTTGCAGGTCTTCTGCCATCATACTGTTCGACACATCCAGGCATATCGCCACGTCGCTGCCGGCACGTTTGCTTTTCTCTATCTTGGTGCCGAACTGCGGATTGGCCAGCGCCACTACCAGCAGTGCAAAGCCCATCAGCGTGAGGGCCATCTTGACGGCCGGACGCCAGCCCGACAGATCGGGTATCAGTCGGCCGAACATGCCTCGGTCGGCCCACTGCTCCAGTCGTCTGCGTCGGCGCCACTCGGTCACTCCCCACAGCAGCCCCGCCGCCGCCACAACCGCTAGCAGCCACAGATATTCTATATGTTCAAAATGTAACATCTTTTACTTATCACTTACCACTTCAGCCATCCCCATCGCACCAGCACCTCGGCCAGCAGCGCCAGAAATGCTATCCAGAGCCACAGCCCCTGCTCGTCCTTGGTCTGTGCGTATTGGGTCACGTCTATCTTGCTTTTCTCCATCGCGTCAATCTGGCTGAAAATCTCCTCCAGCGCCTTCTTGTTGGTGGCGCGGAAGTAAAGTCCGTCCTTGGTCGAGGCCGCCATCTTCTGCATCAGCGGCTCGTCGATTTCCACGTCGATATTCTGATAATGTACACGCCCGAACTGATCGCGGAAAGGGTAGGGGGCTTTGCCCAGCGAACCCACGCCGATGGTGTAGAGGCGTATGTCGTACATGGCGGCTATCTCGGCGGCACTCAGCGGGTCCACGCTCCCTTGGTTGTTCACACCGTCGGTCAGCAGTATGATGACTTTGCTTTTGGCCTCGCTGTCCTTGATGCGATTGATAGCTGTCGCCAGTCCGTCGCCCAGCGCCGTGCCGTCGCGTATGATGCCGCTCTTTAGGCTTCCCAGTTGCTTCTGCAGCACCTGGTGGTCAACCGTCAGCGGCACCTGTGTGAATGCCTCTCCGGCAAACACCACCAGTCCCATGCGGTCGCTGTGACGCCCCTCGACGAAGTCCGAGGCCACCTTCTTGGCGGCTTCCAGACGGTTGGGTCGGAAGTCTTCGGCCAGCATACTACCCGAGATATCCATGGCCATCACGATGTCGATGCCTTCCACCTTCATCTCCTGGCGGCTCAACCGGCTTTGCGGCTGTGCCAGCGCCACCACCCCTGCGGCCACCGCCGTGCAGCGCAGTGCGTAGGGCAGCCACCGCAGTCTTGTGCGCAGACTTTTGCCTATACCAGCAAACACCGCGATGTCCGAGTGTTGCAATGCGGCTTCCTGCTTGCGGTAGCGCCCAATCCACCAGGCCGCCAACAGCGGCACCAGGGCCAGCCCCAGGAGCATCCACGGATGAGCAAAGGTGATATTACTCATGTGCGCCCTCCTTCTCTTGTGCTGCCTTCTCTTCGCCCTCTTCGGGCTTCACGGTCTGCCACAGGGTGTTCACAAACTCCACTGCCGCCTTCAGCGATGCCTCGTGCTCGTGCGGCAGCGGCTCGCTCTTGGCAAACTTCACCAGGTCGGCGGTCGTGAAAATGCCTTTCAAAAACTCGACGGCCACAGGACACAGGGAAGTCACTGCCTCCATCGTCTCGTCGCTGGTCATATCGGTGGCGCGGATGCCTGTGGATTCCTCGATGAAGCGGCGCACCGCATCGGTCAGTTCCGTATGGTATTCCTTTACCTGGCCCGACTGCCACAGCTGACGTCGCCGCAGCTCTTCCAGCGTGTCCAGCGCCCGCTCGGCGGGGGTGCGGGTGTCTACGGGTTCGCTCTTGGTGAGCACCTGCTGCACCTCTTTGCGGTGTGTCAGCAGCCACCACACTCCGAAGACCGCCGCTGCCACCCCGAGGGCCAGCAGCACCCAGCGGAATATCTCCCAGAAGGTATAGGGTATGCGCTGCAGCGGCGCGATGTCGCGCAGCTCGGCGGTGGCGCTGTCCACCTCCACGTCGGTCACCACCAGCGGCAGCGAGTCATTGGGACTCAACTTCAGCCAGTGCTCGCCGGGCTCGAAGCTCGTCAGCACCGTGTATTGAGTGCGCGACGCCGTGTCGAAGTCTTGCCGCAGCGCCTCGATGCCGTTTTGTGTCAGCATCTCGGTTGACGGGTAGTTCAGCGCGTTGTGTATGCTCAAGGTTGTCTGGTCGCCCAGCGCGATGGTGTCGGCGCTCAGCTTCGCCACCGCCTGTCCCCTCGCTTCGCCCCATGGACCCATCAGGCTCAGCAATCCCAGCAATCCTATGATGATAGTCTTTCTCATTTAGCTTCTTCTGGCAAGTAGGTTTCTCAGCGGTTTCACAAAATCCTCGCCCGTGTAGAGCGTAGCCAGGTCGATGCCGTAGCGTTTCAGCGTGGTCTCCGTGCGGTTCCGCTGTTCGGCGGCACGGGCGTCCACGGCGCGGCGCACCTCCGCGCTGCCGGTGTCTACCCACAGCGTCTCGGTGCTCTCGGGGTCGTAGAACTTCACCAGTCCCAGGTTCTCCAGCCGCTCCTCGCGGCAGTCCACCAGCCGCAACGCCACGATGTCGTGCTTGCCGGCGGCCAGTTTCAGCGCGTCGGCCCATTCGGGCTGTCCGCCCGCCATGAGGGAACTGTCGTGGGGCGACAGGGGGGTGAGGAAGTCGCTGATCAGGAACGCTGTGCAGCGTTTCTTGATGACATTCTGGAAATAGCCCAGCGCCTGGCCGATATTGGTGCCGTTGCTCTCGGGCTTGAAGGTGATGAGTTCGCGGATGATGCGCAGGATGTGCGACCGCCCTTTCTTCGGCGGGATGAACTTCTCAATCCTGTCGCTGAACAGAATCATTCCCACCTTGTCGTTGTTGGCTATGGCGCTGAATGCCAGCGTTGCTGCTACCTCGGCGGCCAGTTCCTCCTTAAACTGCGAGTGGGTGCCGAAACGGCCGCTGCCGCTCACGTCGACCAGCAGCATCACCGTCAGCTCACGCTCTTCCTCGAAGATCTTGACATAGGGGTGCGCCAAGCGCGCCGTGACGTTCCAGTCGATGTTGCGCACGTCGTCACCATACTGGTACTCGCGCACCTCGCTGAACTCCATGCCACGCCCCTTGAAAGCCGAGTGGTATTCGCCGCTGAACATCTGCTGGCTCAACCCACGCGCCTTTATCTCAATCTTGCGTACCTTCTTTAATATCTCTTCGTCCATCGCCTCGTCAACCTATCATCGTATCAACCATTAAGGCACATCCACGCGGTTCAGCACCTCGTTGACAATCTCTTCGCTGGTCACGTTCTCGGCCTCGGCCTCGTAGGTCAGTCCCACGCGGTGGCGCAATACGTCCATGGCCACGGCACGCACATCCTCGGGGATGACGTATCCGCGGCGCTTGATGAAGGCGTAGGCCTTCGAGGCAGCCGCCAGGCTGATGCTTCCGCGTGGCGATGCGCCGAAGTTGATCAGCGGCTTTAGGTTGTCCAGCCCGTACTGCTCGGGATAGCGGGTGGCAAACACGATATCGGTGATGTAGTTCTCAATCTTCTCGTCCATATACACCTCGCGCACCACCTCTCTTGCCTTCAGGATATCGGCCGGCTTCAGGATTGGCTGCTGACGGCTGGCTGCAGACAGCTCTCCGTTCACCTGCTGATGCAGTATCTCGCGCTCCTCGGCGCGCTTGGGATAGCTGATGACCACCTTTAGCATGAAGCGGTCCACCTGTGCCTCGGGCAGGGGATAGGTGCCCTCTTGCTCGATGGGGTTCTGCGTGGCCATCACCAGAAACGGCTCTTCCAGTTTGAAGGTTTGTTCGCCGATGGTCACCTGACGCTCCTGCATGGCCTCCAGCAGGGCGCTCTGCACCTTGGCCGGGGCGCGGTTGATTTCGTCGGCCAGGATGAAATGGCTGAATATCGGGCCCTTCTTCACCTGGAACTGCTCGGTCTTCTGACTGTAGATCATTGTGCCGATGAGGTCGGCGGGCAGCAGGTCGGGGGTGAACTGGATGCGGCTGAAACGCGCATCCACGGCTTTGGCCAGCGACGTGATGGCCAGTGTCTTGGCCAGTCCTGGCACGCCCTCCAGCAGCACATGTCCGTTGCTCAGCAGCCCTATCAGCAGGCTCTCCACCATGTGCTTCTGGCCCACAATGCTCTTCCCGAGCTCCATCGTCAGCATGTCGACAAAGGCGCTCTCGCGCCCGATACGTTCGTTAAGTTCCTGTACTGTCGGTTCCATTGCTCTGTCTTGTTGTTTGTTACAGTCTGTTCTTGTTTTTGTCTATATTGCCTTACTAACAAAAAATGTGCCAGTTTATTGTCCCTTTAACATTCTTTTTGTTTTCACCCTCCGGCGCTACCCCCGCAACACCCCTTGAAATGTTAAATTTAGTCTTAAAATGCAGTAAATCAAAATGTTGTATAAATCACTCAAAATCAACCATATAGAGTCTTCCCCTCCGGATCCCCTCCGGACCCGCTCCGGTCCCCCTCCGCCCCCGGTCCGACGAGGTCCGAAAAAAGGGCGGAGGGGGGTGCCTTGGGGATGCCCTCCAGACCCCTCCCGGATCCCCCTTCCGCACCTCCTTGAGAATGAGAGCTGTTGAAAAAAATCGCAAAAAAAGTTGTAGAAAAAAAATATATATATGAAAAAAAGTGTATCTTTGTGCATTAAACGAAAACTGTTGAATTGAAATATCTAATTAATTATTAATATCTTATGAAAAGTAACAAAGTACTTCTCGGCTTGTTTGTAGGCGTCTTGGCTCTGGTTGGAGGTAATGTTCGTGCCACGGAGGACACCAATTTTGTTGAGATGGGTCCTGTCAATGTGGGTGGACATGTCACCAGCCTGATTGTCGACCAGACCGACGCAAGCCACACTACTGTCTATGCCGGCGCAGTCTCCGGCGGTCTCTTTGTACGGTCCGGGAACGACCAGGTGCTCCAGACCCTTTACTCCAGCCGTCACATGAGCGCTTCGCTGGCCGAAAAGAAGGACATCTGGCACTATGTGCCCTATGTTGACAACAATGGTGTCGAGACGGTGCTCCCCATCAACTGCATGGTGCAGCCCTATGGTGGCGATATCTTCATCGGCACGGGTGACGATGTGTTCCAGTACGGAAGCAGCTACAAACCCATGTCGACCAAGGGCCACGGCATCTACCGCTTCAACCCCAGTAACTTCACCTATGAGCGCATCGCGGCCACCAGCCCCACGGTCAATCCCGACTTTGAGGTTGTGCGCGCTCTCGACTATATCCACCGCGACGGCAAGCTCTACCTCTTCGCCGTCACCAAGGGCGGTATCTACCGTCTGACCAAGGCTGACAACCAGACTTGGAACGATGCGAGCATCACCAACATCTTCCCCCACGACTCGGTCGACGAGTTTGTGGTGGTGCGTTCGCTCAAGATGGCCTACTTCACTGTGGGTGGTCATCTTTACAAGATTGGCGACGTGACGGCCTCGACAGCCAACTGCGTCGATGTCACCAGCACGAACCCCGCCTTCAGCGAGGCTGTGGCCCTGCGCATCGCCGTGGCTCCCAGCGATCCCTCTTACCTCTATGTCATGGCCATCAACAGTACCGGCCTGATGGAGGGTCTCTACCTGACTCGCGACATGCAGCGTTGGACGCTCCTCAACTCGTCCACCGTCAACCCCTTCTCGCGCAGCCGCGTCAACGGCAAGTTGCACGTCAACGGTGATGGTCGTCGTTGCGGCGCCGTGGCTGTCGACCCCGACAACCCCCAGCGCGTCTTCATCGCCGGCTCCTCGGTCTGGATTGGCCAAAACTATGTCGACGGCTCCTACTATCAGTGGACTAAGGCTTCCTACTGCGAGCAGGAACTGAACTACGGCAACTACATGTCGGGTGTGTTCAGCAGCGCCATGTTCGTGCACTCCGGCATCCACCAGATTGTTGCCGCCTATCCTCCCGACACGAACCGTACGTTCTACATCGCCACCGACGGCGGTGTCTATAGCACCTCCAACGACTTTGGCTATTTCGAGAATATCAACCGTGGCTTGAACAATGTGCAGGTCAACAGCGTGGCAGTCTGCCCCGACGGTTCGCTGATCAGCGGTGCCAAGAACAATGCCTGCCCCATGATTGAGTCGCGTACCACCCATGACGGCGGCGACGCCGAGGTGGCATGGTACGACAACGGTCGCCACGGCAACCTCAACCACGACGCCAATGTGCTCTGGACCGGCGAGGGTGGCCAGGTGGCTGCCTCGATGTTCCAGCAGTTCTATCCCATGAGCCGCCGCACGATCTTCGTGTCGTCGGCCGATGCACAGTACGGCCGTTCCTATGCCGACTACTTCGACTACACCAACACTCAGACCTGGACCTCGAACAAGAGCTTCTCCAGCAACGAGCTCTTCGCCGGTTCCGATGTGAGTTACATGCACCTCTGGGAGACCGCCGAGGACACCTATTTCAATGACAGCATCTCCAGCGTCATCGATACCCTCGGCTATGTGCTCCGCCTCAACACCCAGACCCAGCACTACGATACCGTCTGGATGAATAGCTCGCGCTTCCAAATCCAGGCCGGCGACAAGATGAATGTCCTCAACAAGGCTTTTGCCGAATATCCCGTCGAGCACACCTTCACCGCGCCCCAGCTTGCCACGGGCCGCGTGAAAGTGAAGAGCCCCCTGCAGTCCCGCATGCTCCTCATCGCCACCGACTCGCTCCGCTCCGAACCCTCGAGCGGCAACCGCGGTCCCCTCTGGCGTGTGTGGATTTCCTGGCGTTCCACCGACTTCTCGAAGGTCTGGGCTCGTCAGGCTGCCGATGAGCACCTGAGCGCCCAGCAGCTGTGGTCGGGCATCTACACCATCGACACCGCTTCTGTCCGCGACACCACCCAGCGCCACCAGCGTCCCCGTGCCGCCGTCATGAGCGCCGACGGTCGCTTCGCCTTCATCACGGTTCAGGACTTCGCCGAGAACAAGTCTATGATTGTCCGTATTTCGGGCTTCGAGAATGTCGACTTCTCCGCTACCGCTCGTGAGATCTACGGCCAGATGAAGCTTGCCGACAGGCTTGTTACCAAACTCCACGCCGACACCTTCTATGTCAGCGGCACCAACATGTGGCTCCCGCGTCCCGTGAGCTCGCTGACCTATGACACTGTCAACGGCGCGCAGCGCCTCATCCTCACCTTCGAGGACTACAGCGACAGCTATGCCAACGTGGCCGTCATCAACGACGCTCAGTCCGACAGCTGGGCCCTTGAGACCATGGCTATCACCAGCAACCGCTCGCTGCCCGTCTACTGCTCCATGGTTGAGCGCACCACCGGCGACATCTACGTCGGTACCGCCGACGGCGTGTGGATCAAGAACGCTACCGGTTGGGAGAAGTACGGTCACCTCAACGGTGTCGCCGTCACCTCTATCGTCCAGCAGAAAGCCAACCTGCCCACCCGCAAGCATACGGGCCACAACGGCATCAACGTGGTCGACTACCGCTATGCGAAGACCAAATGGCCGAATGCTATCTACTTCGGCACCTATGGCCGCGGCATCTTCATGGATATGACCTATGTCACCGACCGCGTCAACGAGATTTCCAACCCCGACGACTACAACATCGGTATCCCCACCGTTGACGGCAGCGACCTCAACAGCGTCAGCATCTACCCCAACCCCGTTGCGGGTGACGCCCATATCGACATCACCGCCGCCGAGGCCGGCAACGCCCAGCTGCGCATCTACGACCTCAACGGCCGCTGCGTGATGGACAACAACCTTGGCCACATCAACGAGGGCACCCAGACCTATACCTTCAGCACTCAGGGTATGGCCCGCGGCATGTATCTCGTCAACGTCACCATCGGTGGCCGCACTTCCGCCACCAAGATGATGGTTCGTTAATCGGGCACAGAGAATAGAAGAGGTGCCGCCCGAAAGAGCAGCACCTCTTTTTTATACTGAATACATAATATATATTTATATAGCCCTGGACTCAATAGTATCTTTAACCCCATAACTTACATGAATACCAATCTCGTACAGGAACTTCGCTGGCGCGGCATGATACACGACATCATGCCCGGCACCGAGGAGCAACTCAATAAAGAAATGACTACGGCCTATGTGGGCATCGACCCCACGGCCGACTCGCTGCATATCGGCCATCTTGTGAGCATCATGCTCCTCAAGCACCTCCAGATGGCGGGCCACAAGCCCCTCGCCGTCGTGGGCGGCGCCACGGGCATGATTGGCGACCCTTCGTTCAAGGCCCAGGAGCGCAAGCTGCTCACCGTTGAGGAAATCCAGCACAACGTGCAGTGCATCAAACACCAGCTGGAGCGCTTCCTCGACTTCGACAACCCCGTCAACGGGGCCGAGATATGCAACAACTACGACTGGATGAAGGACTACCTCTTCCTGGACTTCATCCGCGACGTGGGTAAGCATATCACCGTCAACTACATGATGACCAAGGACAGCGTGAAAAAGCGCATGGAGACCGGCATCTCGTTCACCGAGTTCAGCTACCAGCTGCTGCAGGGCTACGACTTCCTCACCCTCTACCGCACCAAGGGCTGCAAGTTGCAGATGGGCGGCAGCGACCAGTGGGGCAATATCACCACTGGCACCGAGCTTATCCGCCGTATGGAAGGCGGCGAGGCCTTCGCTCTCACCTGTCCCCTCATCACCAAGGCCGACGGCACCAAGTTCGGCAAGACCGAGGGCGGCAACGTGTGGCTCGATCCCGAGAAGACCAGCCCCTATAAGTTCTACCAGTTCTGGCTCAACTGCTCGGATGTGGACACCGCCAGGTATATCCGTATCTTCACCCTTTTCAGCCGTGAGGAGATAGAGGCCTTTGAGAAGCAGCATGCCGAGGCTCCCGAGCAGCGCATACTGCAGAAGGCCCTGGCCAAGGACATCACCATCCGCGTGCATGGCGAAGAGGCCTACAACACAGCAATCGCTGCCAGCGAGCTACTCTTCGGCAAAGCCACCACGGAGCAGCTCAACAGCCTCGACCGCGCCACGCTGATGAGTGTCTTCGACGGCGTGCCGCAGTTCACCGTGAGCCGCACCACCATTGAAGCAGGTGCCTCGCTGGTAGACCTCGCTGCCGAGGTGGGCATGTTCGCCAGCAAGGGCGAGATACGCCGCGAGCTGAAGCAGAACAGCATCAGCGTCAACAAGCAGAAGGTCGCTGAGGGCTGCACGCTCACTCCCGCCGACATCCTTGCTGCCGGCTGCATCCTTGTCCAGAAAGGCAAGAAAAACTACTACATCCTCAATGTGGAATAATCATTAAACAATATACCCAATGAAACAGATAGCAAGAAAACTGACGGTGGCCTCAATGGCCGTGCTAGCGCTGACCTTTGTCGGCTGTAAAGGCCAGGGAGAACCCGAAAACGAGGATACTATCGTAGAGGTCGTAGCTCCCGAGCTGCCCGACACTATGACGCTCCAAGTCGGAGATGCGGAATTCGCTCTTTCCAAGGTTGAACCCGGCACCTTCACGATAGGTCCCGTCGCAGGCGACCCCTATGTCACCGACGACGAGAAACCCGCCCACAAGGTACAGCTCACCGACCGCTTCTACATCGGCCAGACCGAGGTCACGCAGGAGCTCTATACCGCCGTTATGGGCAAGAACCCCAGCCACTTCAAAGGTGCTAACCTCCCTGTCGAACAGGTCTCCTATAGCGACGCACTGGAGTTCTGCAAGCGCCTTTCGGAGAAGACTGGCCGCACCTTCACCCTTCCCACCGAAGCACAATGGGAATATGCTGCCCGTGGTGGCCAAAAAGCACCGGAAACCCCTGAACTCTATGCCGGCAGCAACAATATCGGCGACGTTACCTGGTATGAGGGCAACAGTGGTGGCAAGACCCATCCCGTGGCTTCCAAAGCCCCCAATGCCATCGGTCTCTACGATATGACTGGCAACGTCTTTGAGTGGTGTCTCGACTGGTACGGTTCCTACAAAGGCACCGATGTTGCCGACCCTCAGGGCCCGGACAATGGCAAAGAGCGTGTCCTCCGCGGTGGAAGCTGGCGTGGCGACCCCAAGAACTGCCGCGTCTCCTACCGCTTCAACTACGGTCCCGACCACAACCGCTTCAATCTCGGCTTCCGTGTCGTTATGCTCCCGTAAAAAATAAATGCCGATATATTAGTTTTTATTCGTATCTTTGCAATCCCGTTTTACCGGAAATATTAACAAATAACATAACGATATGACACAATCCACTATCAAAACACTGCGCGACAGCGCCGCCATGCGTTGGACCGCACTGCTGCTGTTGGCTCTGGCCATGTTCTGCAGCTATGTCTTCATGGACATCCTCTCGCCCATCAAGGACCTTATGCAGGACACCCGCGGCTGGGACAGCGCCTCGTTCGGCCGCATGCAGGGCGCCGAGGTGTTCCTCAACGTCTATGTGTTCTTCCTCATCTTTGCGGGTATCATCCTCGACAAGATGGGCGTGCGCTTCACGGCTGTCCTCTCCGGTGCTGTGATGCTCTTCGGCGGACTTATCAAGTTCTATGCCGTCAGCGACTATTTCACCGGCACCGCCCTCGAGCAGTGGTTTACCAATAATCTCAACTGGAACGGCGAATTGCCCGTCATCGGTGCCATCCTGCCCTTCTGCGCCGGCATGCCTGCCTCCGCCAAACTGGCCGCCCTTGGCTTCATGTTCTTCGGATGCGGCTGCGAGATGGCCGGCATCACCGTGAGCCGCGGTATC
>JAEEGH010011039.1_pt1 | contig 20583 bp, 10 predicted proteins | sample 9134181 | NCBI WGS metagenome assembly JAEEGH01 (sample SAMN16246544, study PRJNA631951) | gut metagenome | biome: gut microbiome; feature: rumen; material: DP-attached | host: Bos | place: Iran: Karaj | collected 2018-10
GGGGGGGGGGGGGGGGGGGGGGGGGGGGGGGGGGGGGGGGGGGGGGGGGGGGGGGGGGGGGGGGGGGGGGGGGGGGGGGGGGGGTGGGGCGGGAGGGGGAGGGGGGCGCCGAATGGGCCGGGGGACATGGAGGGGAGGACGGAGATGGAGAGGGTGTGGGTGGTGGCGGGGTCGGCGGAGTCGATTTCGATGGCGTAGTCGGGGTGGGCGGTGGTGGCGGAGTGGACGGCGAAGGGGTGGTCGGCGGTGATGGTGATGCGGCGGGTGGAGGCGTCGGAGGAGGTGACGCGGCCGAAGCGGAGGAAGGAGGGGGTGGCGGAGGGGGGCTGGATGACGTCGCAGCGGAAGGAGAGGAAGAAGACGGGGTTTTCGGGGTCGTTGGAGGAGAGGATGATGCGGCCGGTGTGGGGGCCGGAGCGTCTGGAGGGGGTGAAGATGGCGCGGAGAGGGGCGGATTCGCCGGGAGGGATGGGGCGGGAGGGGGGGGTGAGGCGGAAGTTGCCGTCGGAGGCGCGGGCGTTCTTGATCTCGAGGGGGAGGTCGCCGTCGTTGCGGAGGATGTATTCGTGGGTGAGGGGGGAGGCGGGGACGGGGCCGGAGTCGAAGGAGGGGGCGTCGCAGACGAGGAGAGGAGCGGCTGACGCCGCAGTGACGAGTGACGAGTGACGAGTGACGAGTGAAAGGAGGAGGAAGAGGAGGACGGAGCGAAGGGAGAAGCTGGAGGTTTTCATGGGAGTGACGAGAGACGAGTGACGAGTGAGGAAGGGAGAGAGAAAAGTGAGGAGAGAGGTGGAGGGGAGATGGATTTCATGATTGGTTTCTTGGTTGTGAGAGGGGGTTACGAGGACAGAAAAGGCTTAGTCGGTTTCTTTGGCGAGGACGAACTGAGCATCGGTGACGACGACGCGGGTGCCGTCGATGGCGAGGGACATGGTGATTGCGCCTTCGGGGTCGGACCAGCCGAGGCTGCGGGGGGACCAGACGGGGCGGAAATAGGAAAGGTTGCGCAGGTCTAGGGTGCCGCTTTTGCACCGCGTGTCGCAGTCCGGGGGCATGACCCGGTTCTGGGCTTCTTCGATGGCGGAGAGGTCGAGGATGCGGGGTTCGCCGGATTCGGGGTCCAGAATCCAATACAGTTCGAGATGCCAGCCGCCGGAACCGTCAATGCGCATTCGGCCGGAGAGAATGGATTGTCCGTTCACCTTCCAGACTTCAGGCTGGAATTTCATGGCGGCTTCGCTCCACATCCGGAACTGGACAAAGACGAAGTGCCAGCCCGTCCGGGAATCTCTGAGCAAAATAGCCCGGTGTTGTTGTTCGGCATCTACCACATAGGCAATGCGGAAGCCCTCCCATTCGCCCAAATCCCGGGTGTTTGCCTCCAAGTTGTCCAATTTGAGGCAATCTTCGTGGCAGGGGTCAGTTTCCCAGGGGCACAAAACGGGGAGAGCGGTCTCGTAGGCGTCCCGGACGGTTTCGCAGCCAGGGGTATCGTTAGGGACTAGGCCGGTTTTTCCATCGAAAATCCAGACCTCCCATGCGGGAGCTGAAAGAACGAAGCTAAAAAGCATTATTATAACGAACAAAAAGAATGTGCGGCGATGAGTGGTCATGGCAACTCCAAGCAATTCAGCACGTTTTCGATATACAAAGTCCGAGCTGGGTTCAACTCTCAAGAACCGGGGTCGGTAGCGGTTTTCCGTTTCCAGTATATAACGAAGCTAGCGGCACCGTTGTATGCCTGAATGGCACAGGCATCCAAGGGGTTTTTTGATGTTCCGACCTGAAAAACAAGACCTCCGATGGTAAAAACGTGCGATGCAAGAGTGTCTTCGGGATTATCTTCCATCTGATGAGTTATTTGAGTCGTGAGATGTGCGCTGGCAATTTGCCGTTTTTCGGCTATTCTGGCGAGTCCCGCAGCGACATTGGCGCGCCAGTCCCACATGTGCTGCGGGGAGGGGGGCGGGTCGAGTTGCATGATGCCCCAGCCATCTGGATAGCCCCAATTGGGACACCATAGTGAATTGGTTGGGAGGGGACCTAAGTCACCTGTTTCGTTAAATTGCCAGTATGTTCCGTGCTTGGGATAATTGCTTTCCCATCGGGCGATGCCGAGGGCGTACCAGGGCTGGCCTGTGAACATGGCTTCGACGGAGGCGTTGTCGGGGTTTGTGCCGCGGATATAGAAGACATGCTGGAAGATGTGGGAGCTGTTTTCTGGACGGCAGGATACGGTGGCGGTTCCTCCCCTGAGGGTTGGACCCATGACATCGGCGAAATCGAAGACAGCGGGAAAGGTTCCGATGTCCTGAACTAGAGGAAAGTCGCCAGGAGTGATGCGGCGAAATTGGTTACGGAGAATTTCGGCGTGTTCGGCGAGGTCGAGGTCGCCGAGGAGGATGGTGTCGTGGGGCGGAGCGTCGGTCTGGGCCGAAGTGAAAAGTGAAAAGTGAAAAATGAAAAGTGAAAGGAGGATGAGGAGGGCGGCCCGGCGACCGCCCGGCAAGACAAGGACGGGGGCGATGCTCCCGCGCCCCCGAAGAGGACGGTGCAGAGAGAAGAGAGGGCGGGATGGGGTTTTCATGGGGGGGCGGGGGGTTATTGGGGGGCGAGGCGGAAGAAGGCGGGGGAGGAGGTGGGGAAGAGGTAGAGGGTGTGGGTGGGGGATTTTGAGGAGGATGGGATGGTGTAGAGGGTGCGCTCGGAGGATTTGACGGAGGGGTCTGTGGCGATGGGGACGGGGGCCCAGGCGGCGGAGTCGGGGGAGAGGGAGGGGGAGGACTCTACGGCGTAGGTGTGGCCGCCGGGGGCGTTGAAGGAGATGGAGAGAGGGGAGGCGGTGAAGGAGCTGATGGCGAGGACGTCGTCGGCGTTGAAGGGGTTGGTGCCCATGAGGGCTTCGTCGAGGTCGGAGACGCCGTCGCCGTCGGAGTCGAACTTGGAGGGGTCGTAGGTGGCGTCGGGGTCGTAGGCGGAGGAGCTCTCCCAGCGGGTTTCGAGCTCGTCGAAGAGGGCGTCGTCGATGCCGTCGCCGTTGGCGTCCTCGGCGAGGACGATGTCGACTTCGGAGACGGTGCCGGGGGCGCCGATGACGGCGGGGTGGATGACGCCGGTCCAGGAGCGGCCGAGGTCGTCGGTGACGTTGACGAGGATGGCGTCGCCCTGGAGGGCGCAGCCGTCGACCGCGGAGGAGGCCATGGGGATCATGATGGCGTAGTTGCGGGTGGAGTCGTCGCGGAAGAAGGTCTTGGAGCGCGCGAGGAGGGTGCCGTCGGTGGATTGGGCGGTGAAGGTGGCGATGCGGTCGGCATCGAAGGCGACGTGGGCGCTGTCGGTGATGCGGCCGACGAAGGAGTATGGCGGGCAAGCCGTCGGGACGGCGGCTTGCAGGGCGGAGGTTGTGGCGAGGAAGGCGGCGATGACGAAAGACGGGAGACGGGAGACGGAGGGAAAAGTTTTCATGGGATGACTAGCCTTTCTTTGATGGGTTGCCGGGGGCAAGAGAGGGGGGGAGGGCGATTGCAGTCGATGGCAGTCGAGAATTTCGAGAGAATCGAAAATATCGAAAGAATCGAAAGTTTCGAGAGGGGGAAATGGAGGGAGGGGGACATCAGTTGCCGGAGTGGGAATAAGTTTTGAGGCCGAGGAGGATGTCGGAGACGCCGGGGGTGTCGGGGGTGCCGTCGCGGTTGGTGTCCTGGCCGTTGACGAAGGCCCCGAGGGCGGTTTCGCGGTCGGCGCCGAGGGAGCCCGCCGGGATGATCAGCAGCCAGCGGGTGTTCCAGGCGGAACGGCCGACGAGGCGGGTGCAGTCGAGGGAGTCGTCGGAGGGGGCCTTGCCCGCTTCGCCGTAGTAGGCGCGGAAGGAGGGGTGTTTGCGGATCTTGGCGCCGAGGTCGCCCGCGCCGGTGTAGCCGGTGTAGAGCGGGGTCCAGTCGGGGTCGTCGAGCTGGGAGGCGCCGACGGGGTAGGGGGCGGGGATGACCTGGTCGACGACGTTCCAGGAGAGGACGGTGTCGGGGTCGCCGACGGCGCGGAAGCGGTCGGCGCCGACGGGGACGAGGTAGACGGAGGGGGTCTTGGCAAGGATGGAGTCGTCGTAGCCGACGAAGTGGACGCCGGCGGCGGCGACGTGGGTAGCGAACCAGGTGGGGTCGAGGGCGGAGTCGCCGCCGATGGTTTCCTCGCCGAAGAAGTTGTGCCCGAAGGCGACCATGGAGGGGAAGGGGATGACGAGGCCGGGTTCGGCGGCGGCGGTGGAGCCGGAGAGGGGCTGGCAGTAGCGCTTGAACTCGGGGACGGCGTTGAGGTCGTCGACCCAGCATTTGCGGAGCCGGGTGCGCCAGGCGTCGTCGCCGCGTTCGTCGCCGTAGATGCGGAAGAGTTCGTTGCGGAGGGAGAACCAGGTGGCGTAGTTCTGGGGGTTGTTGATGCCGAGTCGGGGCTTGAGGACGAGCCAGTTGGCGTCGAGTTCGGCGAGGATGGCGGCGAGGCCGCCGTCGCCCTTGACGCCGTCGGAGGCGGGGAGGGGATTGCCGTCGTCGTCGAATTCGCCGAGGGTGCGGGCGGCGACGATGCGGGAGATGAAGGCTTCGCCGGAGGCGGGGTCGGCCTTGAGGAGGCCGGTTTCGTAGTCGTAGGCCTGGGCGGCGAGGCAGACGTACTTCTGGGCGAGCTCGAAGGCGGCCTCGTAGCGGGAGAGGGCCTGGTTGCGGTCGAGGCGGAAGAACATTTCGTTGTAGCGCATCTTGGTGAGGACGTCGACGGCCTGCTCGCGGACGAGCATGCGTTCGTCGAGGATGCGTTCGGCCTCGGCGATGACGGTTTCGACGCGGGCCTGGGCGATGTTGAGCTGGCGGAAGGCGGAGCCGACGTCCTTCATGGCGTCGTATTGGGCGTCGGCGGCGTCGCGGGCGCGGGCGTACCACTCGATGTTGGCCTCGAAGGTGCCGAGGATGGTTTCGATGGCGGCTTCGCCGAGGTCGAGGCCGGCCTGGACGGCGTCGAAGCTGTCGAGGGAGTTCTTGGCGAGGAGGATGCCGGCCTGGGTGGTGGCCTCCATGGTCATGTAGGCGGGGAAGGTGGCGCCCTTGACGATGGCGCTGGGGTCGACGTTGACGGTGAGGCCGGCGCCGGTGATCTGCGGGGTGACGTCGGCGAGGTTGCGGGTCGTGTCGATGCCGAGTTTCTCGACGCTTTCCAGGGTGTTTTTGGTGACTTTCATGGCGCATTCGCTGGCGCTGAGGACGGTTTCGGCGATGAGCTTGGCGTCGGCGTAGACGGTGCGGATGACGTGGAAGGAGATGTCGGCGCGGATGGCGTTGAGCTCGTATTCGAGCTGCGTCATGGCGTAGTCGTAGTCGTCGAGGGCGCGGGCGAAGGAGGAATAGGCGCAGAGGAACTCGCCGAGGGCTTCCTGGATGAGGCCCATGGCGCGGCGCTTGCCGGTGACGTCGTCGGGCTTGACGATCAGGCCGTTGGCGGAGAGGCGGAAGTCGAACTTGTTGGTGTTGACGGCCTTGCCCATGCCGAGGATGTCCTGGCCGGCGGCGGCGGTGCTGGTGGCGCCCTTGATTTCGACGGTGTTGGTCACGATGTTGTCTTCGACGTCGCCGATGGCGTAGTCGGAGAGGTCCATCCAGGCGAAGTGGACGAGGTCGGGGCCGTCGTAGCCCTGGACGTAGGTCTTGCCGGGGCCGATGTCGCCTTCGTAGGGGTAGCCGTAGTATTCGATGAGGCGGTGCTTGAATTCCTGTTCGGTGGATTCGAGGAGGTCGTCGCGGTGGGTCTGGGCTTCCTGGATGAGGCGGAGGCGGTTGCCGGCGGTCTGGGCGCGGTCGAGGATGCGGCGGGCGTTGTCGACGGCGGTCTGGGCGCGTTCGCGGATTTGCTCGAAGTGGGAGCGTTTTTCGTCGCCTTCGGAGACGGGGGAGAGGTCGAAGGGGATGGCGCCGGGGGCGAGGCCGAGGGGGTTGAGGCCGGCGTCGAGGCGGTCGAGCTTGCGCTGGATGTCGGGGACGGTGTTGGCGAGGGCGGGGAGGGCGGGGATGGAGCCGCGGTCGATGCGCTTGAGGCCTTCGTCCTCGAAGGAGAGGGACATGCCGGACTCGGCCATGGGGAGCCAGGAGCCGTCGTCCAAGAACCAAGTGACGCCGGGGTTGGCGTCGTCGACGACGCTGCCGGCGGGGCGCGGGGAGAGGGTGCGGAGGTAGAGGGCGAGGCCGGGGGTGGTGGGGGTGACGAACTCGCGCTTGGCGTGGAGCTGGGCGGCGGTGCGGGCGTTGTCCTGCCAGACGCGGAATTCGCCGATTTCGCCGAGGAAACCGCCGCCGAGGGCGGCGTTTTCGATGCGGCCGAGGCGGGAATCGCCTGGGATGGAGACGGGCTGGCGGGCGAGGACGTTGCCGTCGGCGTCGAGGACGAGGGCGGTGAGGGAGGAGGGGGGATCGGAGACGAGGGCGACGAGGACTTCGGTGTCGGCGGGGAGGGTGGCGACGCGGGAGACGACGGGGTCGCCGTCGGGGAGCTTCTTGCTGACGGGGGTCTGGTAGATGAAGGGGTCGGGGTTGCCCTGGTCGTTGGTGGAGAAGAGGGTCCAGCCCTGCTCGGAGAAGTCGGGCGGGGAGGTGAAGGACGTGAAGGACCAGTTGGTGGGGAAGTCGACGGGGGCGTTGGTGCCCATGAAGGCGCATTCGAGGGCCTGGAGGCCGTCGTCGGAGACCCAGGTGATTTCGGAATAATCGTCCTTGTTCCACTTTTCGATGTTCCAGTTCGTGGTGGCGGGGACGAAGGCGTGGTAGGCGGTTTCGCGGACGAGGTTGGCGCCGGAGAGGGGCTGGGCGGCGACGGAGAGGGTGTTGGAGGCGTCGAACCAGAATTCGAGGGCGGTGTTGTCGCCGACGAGGCGGACGGGGACGGCGGGGCCGTCGTGGAGGGGGTCGACGGCGGGGACGGCGGGGTCGAGCTGGAATTCGACGGTCCAGACGCCGTTGGAGAGGAGGGCGGGCTGGTCGTCGCCGACGATGTCGGCCTCGACGGAGGAGAAGCGGTTGGTGAAGAGGAAGCGGACGTAGCGGCCGACTTCGGGGGCGGCGGGGAGGAGGGAGTTGGCGACGGCCCAGTTGCAGAGGGCGCCGTAGCCGCCGCGGGCGGCCCATTCGCCGTAGCCGAAGTTGCGGTGGGGGGAGTCGTCGAGGTAGCCGGCGCCGGAGGCCCCGTTGTTGTCGCGGAAGGCCTTGCGGGCGGTGCGGTCGACGGTTTCGGCGGCGACCTTGGCGACGTCGTAGGCGACGGAGGCGAAGTGGGCCTCGTCGTATTCGTCGGCGTTGACGACGGCGTCGTTGACGACGAGTTCGCCCATGGCGGGCTTGCCCCAGGAGAAGAAGGGGTTGCGCAGGAGGCGGTAGTAGGCGGAGAGGGCGGAGAGGTAGTGGCCGTAGGCGTCGCCGTGGCCCTGGGGGTACTGGAGGGCGGCCTGCTGGGCGTCGATGGTGCCGGCGCGGTTGCCGGAGATGTCGTAGTTGACGGCGTAGGCGACTTCGCCGGCGGTGATGCCGCGGGTGAAGTTCCAGACGAGGCGGTTGTAGTAGGGGGAGATGGTGAGGGCGGGGGCGTTGTCGCCGGTGCGGCCGCGGAGGAGGGCGAGTTCTTCGTCGAGGAGGGTGGGAACCTGGTTGTCGAAGGCGAAGAGGGTGCCGGAGAGGGCGCCGTAGTCGAGGGCGAGGCCGGTCATTTCGGGGGTGTCGAAGTCGGCACCGAAGGAGATGGTGGGGTTGAGGGCGTCGGTCCAGGCTTCGTCGCCGAGGACGCCGTACATGTCGGCGAGGCGGCCGACGGCGAGCTGGAGCTGTTTGTTGGCGTCGGCGTCGTCGATGCCGAGGAGCAGGGACATGGATTCGGCCTTGGACAGGAGGGTTTCGTAGAGCTGGATGAGGCCGACGGAGGCGAGGTTGTCCTGGTTGAGGGCGATGTCGCCTTCGTAGGGGGCGCCGGCCTGGACGATCATGGAGACGGCGGTCTCGGCGGGGTTTTCGTAAAGGTCGCGCATGCGCTGGTAGAAGGGGGTGACGTTGTTGAGGACGCGCTGGACCCAGCCTTCGGCCAGGCAGGGCGGGTCGGACCAGTCGGACCAGGCGTCGCCCATGGCGGCCCAGGCGGGGGAGTTGGTGGAGGCGGCGCGGTAGCGGACGGCATAATATGTGTTGACCATGTCGGCGAGGGTGTCGCCCTGGGCGCCGACGACGAAGCGGGTCAGGCCGTTGGTGACGGGGAATTTGAGGGAGTAGATGGAGGGGTCGTCGTAGGCGGTCGGGACGGTGCCGTCGTCGGAGGGGCGGGCTTTGCGCCACTCGAATTCGTATTGGCCGGGCTCGCCGGCGAAGGCTTCGGCGTAGATGACGGAGAGTTGCTGGGAGAGGAGGTTGTATGGGTCTTCGCGGGTGACGACGCGGCCGGTGTAGTACTTGGGGACGACCTTGAGGATGTGCATGGATATGGGGTCGCCGTCGGAGACGCCGGAGGCGACGAGGTTGGTGGTGCCGGGGGCGGGGACCATTTTGGGGGCGTCGTTTTCGATGAGGGTGACGTAGTTGGTGGCGCCCATGGTGAAGAGGGCGTAGTGGTCGCGGGGAATGTAGGTGACGGCGGGTTCGCCGGTGTCGGTCGCGAGGACGGAGGGGCGGACGGCGTTGGTGGCGAGGGTGGCGATGGCGGCTTGCCAGAGGGCGATGGCGTCGCCGTTTTCGGCGGTCTCGTCGACGAGGTGGGCGAGGGTGTCGCGTTCTTCGGCGGAAAGGACGTTGACGTGGAGGAGGGATACGGCGCCGGGGTTGTCTTCGCGCTCGCCGACGAGCTTGAGGCAGGAGCCGGGATCGGCGGTGGTGTCGAGGTAGAAGCGGGTGGAGAGGTTGGGGGGGAGGTCGTCGAAGTACCATTTGCCCTGGCGCTGGGTGGCGTGGCCGCCGGCGCCGGACTGGATGCCGAATTTGTCGATGAGCTGCTTGACGGTGAAGTCGCTGAAGCCGGCGGTCTGGGCGACGGTGGGGTCGAAGAGGAGGGCCGTGGATTCGGCTTCGGCGGTGGTGGGGGGCCAGACGACGGCGGCGGATTTGGCGTTCCAGACTTCGGGGAGGCCGTCGGAGGCGGTGGTGAGGGTGCGGCCGATTTCCATTTCGGGGACTTCGCCGGGCCAGGTGACTTCCCAGGTCCAGGCGGCGGGCTGGGCGGCGAGGGGATCGGCGGAGGGGTCGCCGCCGAGGAGGGCGAGCCAGGGGATTTCTTCGTTGACGGCGGGCCACTTGTTGGTGGCGAGGGAGGGGTAGGCGAAGCCTTCCTGGTTGCGGTAGTACATGCGCATGGTGGCGTTGCCGGCGGCGCGGGCCCAGAGCTGGCCCTTGCGGTCGCGGAAGGCCGGGGCGGTGGCCGCGGGTTCGTCCCAGGCGTCCTTGGGGCACCAGGGGTCGTCGAGGAGGTCGATGGGGTGGGGGCCGGGGAAGGCGAGGCCGGCGGTGGCGGGGGCGGAGAGCTCGGGATGGACCATGTTGGTGAGGGCGACGTCGAACCACTGCATGGCCTTGCGGCCGTTTTTGACGTATTCGACGAGGACGCCGGGGACGGAGGAGTCGTCCTGGTTGAGGTCGCAACGGAGGGCCCAGGCGATGCGGCCCTCGCCGGAGGTGGTGAGGATGGCGTGCTCTTCGTTGGGGTTGTAGCCGGTGGCGGCGGGGTCGTTCTGGACGTAGATGCCGGCGGCGGTTCCGGGGTCGGGGACGAGGGTGCCGTTGCCCCAGGCGGGCGGGCCTTCGGGTTCTGGGAAGCAGTTGACGGCGGTGCGGACGGCGCCGTAGACCTTTTCGCGGACGGTGCGCTCCCCGGTGGCGGAGGGGGCGAGGTCGACGCCGGGGACGAAGGAGTAGCAGGCGACGAGGTGGTTTTCGGTGCCGTCGTGGGTGGAGAGGTATTGGAAGGCGACGGCTTCTTCGTCCATGGGGGTGTTCCAGAAGAGGACTTCGCCGATTTCGGCGCCTTGGCGGGCGGGGAGGCCGTTGGCGGCGCCGATGGCGGCGGGGAAGGCGGAGGCGTGGAAGGCCGGGGTGGCGAGGGGGAGGGTGTGGATTTCGGCGGGATGGCAGTCGAAGACGACGGTGGCGACGGCGCCGGTGAAGGAGATGGCGACGTGGGACCAGCCCATGAAGCCCCAGTCGGGGAGGTAGGGGGAGACGACGGAGTTGGTGCCGCAGGAGACGACGAGGTTGGTTTCGCCGTTCTTGGCGCGGATGTCCACGACGACGGCGGTGGCGGGGTTGCCGCCGAGGGTCAGGACGGAGGCGGGGGTGTCGTCGTCGACGGTCTCGGGGCGGACCCAGGCCATGACGGTGCCGCCGGTGCCGCCGGAGAAGAAGTCGCGGTTGCCGAGGGGGATGGCGGAGTCGGCGGCGTCGATGCGGGCGCCGATGTTGTGGCAGAAGATGGAGTCGGACTCGGAGCCCTTCTGGGAGGCGATGACGATCTGGGGAGTCTCGCCGGGGAGGGGCCAGCGGATGGCGGAGACCTGCGGGAGGGTGGGGACGAGGAGGGGTTCGGGCATGCCGTCCTCGAAGAGGGAGGTGTTCCACCAGACTTCGACGGTGGCGTTGGTTTCGCGGGCGCGGACGGGATAGACGACGGAGGCGTAGGTGTTGGTGTCGGAGGACGGGGCGCCGTCGGCGGAGACGTTGTTGGTGGAGGAGGCGCCGGTGCGGCGGGGGTCGGGGGCGGGGGCGACGTAGAGGTCGGGGTTCCAGTCGGGGGAGGAGACGGGGGGGTAGATGTAGGCGGGGGCGGAGGGGTCGAGGGAGGGGGAGAAGCCGGGGGCGAGGCCGGAGGCGGAGCCGCCGCGGAGGGCGATTTCGGCGCCGACGCGGGCTTCGCCGGGGGCGAGCGTGAAGTAGTTGGTGTTGGAGCGGAGGATGGAGTGGATGGGGAAGAACCAGATGTCGTCGTCGGTGGTGAGGCGGAGGAGGGAGTAGCCTTCGGAGAGGGTGTTGAAGGTGCCGTCGGGGGAGACGGCGCGGGCGTGGCCGTCGGGCTCCTGGAAGTCCATGACGGTGCCTTCGACGCCGAAGGGGATGTAGACGGGGCGGCCGCCGACGCCGGCGACGTCGCCGCGGACGAAGACGGTGGTGTCGGCGGGCCAGTCGCAGGCGTACTGGTCGAGCTCGAAGGGCCACTCGACTTCCATTTCGTCGGTTTCCAGCCGGTAGACCTCGGCGTTCCAGGGGCAGTCGACGGTGGGGCGGAGGGGGTAGACGTTGCCGTTCTTGGGGGAGTAGGAGTGGCGGCCGCGGTGCTGGTAGAGGTATTCGCCGCGGTTGTCGGTGGGGGAGACGACGGTGGGGCGGGCGCGGAGGCCGGAGACGTTGTAGCCGCGGCCGTCGGGCTTGAGGGCGCGGCCGATGTCGCCGGTCATGCGGTTGACGACGGGGCGGCAGATCTCGACGGCCTGGACGTGGAGGATGCGCTCGTAGTTGCCGGTGTCGTAGTAGGCCATGACGACCTGCCCCTGCAGCTGGCCGTGGGCGGCGAGGAGGTGGGTGGAGGTGTCGAGGTGGAGGCCGCGGACGATCTGGTTGGAGACGACCTGCATCATGCCGCCGGCGTAGTTGGTGACGACGCCGTAGACGGGGGTCAGGATGTCGGGGTCGCCGAAGAACTTGACGAACTTGCCGGAGAGGTCGATGGCGGGGGCGTTCCAGGGGTCGTCGGTCCAGTAGATGCGGCGGGGGCGGCCGGAGCAGGAGGGGGAGATGACGTAGTTCATGTCGACGGCGGCGCCGTCGGCGAGGACCCACTTGAAGGAATGGGTGCCGCCGGACGCGACGAAGACGCGCTCGTCGGCGGTGTCGAAGATGAAGCAGGCCGCGTCGGGGGAGTTGGTCCAGGCGGCGTAGGTGGCGGGCCAGTCGACGCCGTCGGGGGGGACGAGCTGGTCGCCCAGATAGTATTCGGGGACGGTGCGCTCCAGCGGGAAGCCGAACTCGGCGGAGGCGAGCAGGTACTGCGGGCGGTTGGCCGTGGCGAGGCGCGAGGTGGAGGCGGCGGCGGTGAAGAACGCTTCGGAGACGAACGCGGAGTTGGAGACGGCCCAGGCGTTCTTCGAGGCGTCGGTGGTGTCCACCAGCGGCGCGGGCGAGGGCGTGCCGAGGATGACGGTGCTCTCCGAGGCGAGGGCGGCCGGTCCGGCGGCGAGCCACGCGGCAAAGGACGCGGCGAGGGCGAGAGAGAGGGAGCTGGAGATGCGTTTCATGGCAGGCGCTTTCTCATGGGGGTGGGTGTTGCTGGGAAGAGAAAAAAGGGTGTGGCTCATGCGGCGACGCGGAGACGCGGAGGGGCGAGAAATGGAACAAGTGCGAATCATGGGGTCTCCTTGGAAGAGTGGGGAATGGGGAACTGAAGGAGATTGGTCGCGAGATTCTTCTCCCGAAAATGTTCGTTGGCGATGGCCACCGCGCGCTGGAGTTTGCGCCGAAGCAGGTCTTTCGGCGGGAGTTGGGTGAAATACTGGGCCACGCGGATGTTGTCATCGTCGAGAACCAAGTATTCAATGTGTTCGGAGTTTCCTTCGGAACAAAGAATCAGGCCGATGGGGGGCTCTTCGCCGGGTTTGCGGTCGTTGCGGTCAAGATAGCGCAGGTAGAGCTTCATCTGTCCCTCGTATTCGGGCTTGAAACGGCCCAGTTTGAGGTCTACGACGATGAGGCGGCGCAAGGACCTGTGGAAGAAGAGGAGGTCCATCTTGTAGTCGGTGGAATCGATGGTGATGCGACGTTGGCGGCCCAGAAAGGCGAAATCTGAGCCGAACTCCTCGATGGCGGTTTCAATTTGGGCGAGGATGGCGTCTTCGAGGTCGCTTTCGGAATAGATGTCGCGGAGGCCGGTGAGGGCGAAAAAGTAGCTGCTGCGGAAGACGAGGTCGGGGGACAACTCGCCGGTGGTGGCGGTTTTCGCGAGTTCGGCGCGGATGGTGGCCTCCGGACGGCGGGAAATGGCGGTGCGCTCGTAAAGGAGGGCATCGATTTTTTCGTCGAGGTCCCGGGTGGACCAATGTTCGTGGACGGCCATTTCCAAGTAGAACAGGCGCTTGAGTTCGTCGTCGAAGGGCAAGAGGGAGCGGAGATGCGTCCAGGTCAATTGTGTACGCATCGCGTACACAATTTCGGGTTCGGAGAAAGTGTACGCGGCGCGTACACAATGCTGAAGGGTACGGAATCCCCAGCCGGCGCCGAATTCGGCGGAGAGGAAGTCCGAGCAGCGCCGGACGATTTGCTGGCCGTAGGCCGCGCGAGAGGATTGGAGAACATCGCGTTTGATGCGGCATCCGACTTGCCAATACAGGGAAATCATTTCCGAATTGACGGAAGAGGCGACACGCTGGCGCGCGGAGGAAACGAGTTGCCGCAAATCTTCGAAGAGCGCGGTTTCGGCAGGGGCAGGGAGAGGGGTGGTCCCACTGGAGAAATCGGGGATTCCGCGTTGGAGCCGGGGCGTCACGGGGCGTCTCCTTCGGGGGCGGAGCCTTCAGAGTGGGAAGGCACGTTGGTTTTGACGGGGCCGGAAGGCGGGGCGAAGAGGGTGTCGAGGTGGGCGAGTGCAGTGGGAGAAAGGATGCCGCGGACGGAGGCGACACCAGCGGCTTCGTGGAAGAATACGCGAAGTTCGGCGTCCGTGGCGGAGAGGACATAGGCGTCGAGTTCGGCGGCGACAGGAGGATGATTCAAGGCTTGGGCCTTGGCGGACCAGGCGGCAGAGCCTTGTGTGAGGTCCAGGGATGCCCATTCGGGGTAGACGATGCCGCCACGGCGAATGACAAGGCGGGCAAAAGAAGGGTCGCCCGTGGCGCTGAAGCAACCCCAGAAGAAGTCCAGTATTTCCGGGGCCATTTCTTCAGGGGGGCACTCGCGGGTTTTGAGCCAGGCTTCGGAATCGAGTCCAAGGTCGATGGCCTTTTGCAGCCAATCCTGATTACGGGAAGCATCACGGAGAACACGCCACTCGGCAGCACGTTCCGGCGATGTCGCAACGACGCCAGCATAGAAACCTGCCATGGGCCAAGTCACGGATTCCGGTTTGGCTGCGACGATCTTGGTTATGGTAGGGATGAGCTCGATGGCGCGGCCGGGGTCCGGGGCGCGGTAATAGTTCATGGTGAAGTCTTCGAGTTCCTGGGCTTCCGGGGAACTGAAGTCGAAGGTGGGCGTGGAGGTGCACGCCCCCAGTAGCAGGATGGCGGCGGCAAGAGCCACAAAAGTTGTCGCCAGGCAGGAGGGAAGGCGAGATGAGAAGCAGGAGATGCGTTTCATGGCAGGCGCTTTCTCATGGGGGTGGGTGTTGCTGGAGGGCGCAAGGCGACGGGGGAGGCCGGAATGGCTAGAGAATCTAGATATCCTAGAAAACCTAGAAATCTAGTCGGAGTGGGGGCAAGTCTGGCGGGGCGGGGGGTCACTTGACGCGCATGATGTAGCAGAGGGCGTAGTAGGGGGGGCGGTTTTCGTGGGCCTTGCCGCCGCCGACGGAGGAGGAGGAGAGGGAGGTCTTGTGGCTGTAGTAGGATTCGGGGGCCGCGAACTCCCAGTAGTCGCCGCGGGAGCCGCTGTAGCCCCAGATGCTGACGGGGACGCCGTGGGAGTGGGAGGGCATTTCGTTGACGCTGAGGGTGTGGGTCTTTTCGCCGCCGGTCTTGTTGACGGAGTAGTCGCCGTCGCGGGGGTCGTGGCCGACGACGAAACGGCCGCGCAGGTCGGGGGTGCCGTCCTGCCCGTTGCAGAGCTTCCAGCCGTCGGGGATGTTGTTGGCGGAGCCGCTCCAGAGGACGATGGTGCCCACGGGGACGGAGCCGTAGCCGGAAAGCGCGCCGGAGACGGTCAGGTCGCCTTCGACGGTGGCGTTGCCGGAGACGGTGGCGGCTGCGGCGAAGGTGGCGTCGCCGGAGACGGCCAGCTGGGAGGAGGAGACCTTGCCGCCCGCGGCGAAGTCGCCGGTCGCGCGGGAGACGTTGTGGGCGAAGACCGCGTAGGGGACGGGGAGGAGGCGCAGGCGCGGGGCGATCTCGCCGGAGCTGCCGGCGACGGTGACGCCCAGGTAGAGCATGACGGAGGCGTTTTGGGCCAGGACGTCGTCGAGCGGGGTGGACGCGGAGACGTCGGGGAGGGCGGTGCCTGCGGCGTCGGCGATTTCGGTGTTGAACAGGCCGTTGTCGTCCAGCAGGACGTTGCAGGCGCGTCCCCAGAGGGGCGAACCGCCGGACTCGTTGGCGTAGAGGCGGAATTCGACGGTCTGGTTGCCTTTCAGGGGGGTTCCGTCGAGGCCCGCGAGCGCGCCCTGGTAGGAGAACGCATGGGCGGAGACGGCGGCGGCGAGGGCGGTCGCGGCGGCGAGGGGGAAGAGGAGTCGTTTCATGGTGTGGTTCCTTGTGTTCGCGGTTCGAAATGGTTCATTTCACGCGCATGATGTAGCACAGCGCGTAGTAAGGGGGGCGGTTTTCGTGGGGCTGGCCGCCGCCAGCGGAGGTGCTGGAGAGGCTGCCCTTGTGGCTGTAGTAGGATTCGGGGGCGGCGAACTCCCAGTAGTCGCCGCGGGAGAGGTGGTAGCCCCACATGCTGATGGGGACGTCGTGGGAGTGGGAGGGTATCTGGTCGACGGTGAGGGTGTGGGTCTTCTCGCCGCCGGTTTTGCCGAGGGAGTAGTCGGAGTCGGAGGGGTTGTAGCCGACGACGAAGCGGCCGCGAAGGTCGGGGGTGCCGTTGGAGCCGTCGCAGAGGGCCCAGCCGTCGGGGACGCGGTTGGCGGCGCCGCTCCAGATGACGATGGCACCCACCGGGGCGGTGCCGCGGGCCGGCTTGGAGCCCGGGCCGAGGATCTTGCCGGCGACGGCCAGATTGCCCTTGACGGCGGCGTTGCCCTTGACGGTCGCCTTGCCGGAAATGTCGGCCCGGCCGGACACGGCCAGTCCCGCGGCGGAGAGTCGACCTGCGACGGCGAAGTCGCCGGCGGCGTTGGCGGAGTCCGCGGCGAAGGAGGCGTAGGGGACGGGGAGGAGGCGCTGGCGCGGGGCGATTTCGCCGTCGGAGCCGGCGACGGTGAGGCCCACGTAGAGCGGGGACGCGGAGGCGCGGGCCAGGAGGGCGGCCAGGGGGTCGGTCGACGTGGTTCCTTCGATCGCGTCACCGACTTCGTCGGAGAGGCCGATGTTGAAGAGGCCCTTGTCGTTGAGAAAGACCTTGCAGGAGCGTCCCCAGAGGGGGGTGCCGCCGGTGGCGGCGTCGTAGAGGCGGAATTCGACGGTCTTGACGCCGGTCAGGGGGGCGCCGGAGATTTCCTTGAGGGCGCCCTGGTAGGTGAAGCCTTCCGCGGCGGGCTCGGGGGGGACGGCGGGCGTGGGGAAGAGCGCGAGGACGACCTGGCCGTTCGCGACGGTCCAGGCGCCGCCCAGCGCGGAGGCGAGGGCCTCGGCGGACATCCCGGAGGCGTCGGTGCCCTCGGCTGTTCCGAAAGATTGCAGGTAGTAGCACTTGTCCAACGTGTCGTTGCCGCCGCGGGAGAAGGTCCAGGAGCTGTTGGGCCCGACCGTGACTTCCGTTGGGGCGAAGAGGCAGTTGTAGTACCTGGCGTAGGCGTAGGTCGGCCGGTAGCCGGTGAAGCCGCCGCAGCTGTTGGCGGTGGGGCCCAGCAGCGAGCCGTCGAAGAGGCAGTTTTTGCATTCGACCCTGGCGGAATTGGCGCTTTCCAGGTGGCCGACGAAGCCGCCGCTCGTGGAATCGCCCGTGATGGCGCAGGTGATGGCCACCGAAGAGCGGCAGTTGTTGACATAGGTGTACCGTGAGTTGCTGTTCCGGAGGCATTCGCCGATGAAGCCGGCGACGAACTTGCCGTTGGATTGGAGGGTCCCGGTGACGTGGAGGTCCTTGATGGTGCAGGCGTTGGCGTAGCGGAAGGGGGCGACGTGTTCCGTGCCGTCGGAGAACGACCAGGCGACCCGGAGCGTGTGGCCGGCGCCGTCGAAGGTGCCCGCGTAGGCACGGGACGTGGTGTTGCCGGCGAACGGCGAATCCTGCGAGAGCGTGACGTTGGCGGTCAGCTTGGCGTCGAGGGCGGTTTCGCCGGAGTTGACGCGGTTGGCGAACGCGGCCCAGTCGGCCGCGGAGTCGATCTCGACCGTCTCGGCGAGGGCCGGGACGGCGGCGAGCGCCAGTGCGGCGGCGAGCGTCAGGAGGCGGGCGGCGAGGGGCTTGGTGGTGTTTTTCATGGCAGTCTCAGTTTTTTGCATAGGAGGTTGCGGGGCCGGCCCCGAGTTTGCGGATGTAGCCGGTGGAGAGAAGGGATTTGAGCGTTTTTTCGACCATCGCCTCGCTGATGTCGGGGCAGAGGCGGAGAACGTCCTTTTTCCGGATGCGTCCGGGACGTTCGTCGAACAGGGTGCGGATGCGCGTGGCCTTCGAGGCCGGATTGTCCAGGACCTTTTCGATGCGGGATTCGAATTCCCGGTAGCCGCCGAGGACAATCTGGAGGAAAAAGTCCAAAAACGGCATCGGGTCGTTTTTGCCCTCGTGCCAGTTTTCGGAGGAGGCCTGCAATGCATCGTAGTAGGCCTCTTTCGAGCGCTCGATCATGGCTTCGAGGCTGATGTATTTCCCGACGGCATATCCTGCCTTGTAGAGGAGAAGAAGCGTCAGCAAGCGGCTCATGCGGCCATTGCCGTCGGAAAACGGGTGGATGCAGAGGAAGTCCAGCACGAACAGGGCGGAAACGAGCAAGGGGTCGAAGCGGCGTTCCTCTTCCGTCCGGCGCAGCGCAGCGCACAGCGACTCCATCGCCATGGGCGTCTCGAAGGCCGGGGCGGGGGCGAAGCGGACGGAACGGTTGCCGTCGGCATCGGTTTGGGCGATCACGTTGTCGGTCGCCTTCCAGACGCCTCCGATGCCGGGCTGCAGATGGTGATAGAGATCGCGGTGGAGCTGGAGAATGACCGACGGCGTGAGCGGGATGGCATCGTGCGATTCGTGAATCGTCGCCAACACATCGCGGTAGCCGAGGATTTCGCGCTCGTTGCGGTTGCGCGGCGTCGTTTTTTGCCCGACCAGTTTCCGGAAACGGGCATCGGAGGTATAGATGCCCTCGATGCGGTTCGACGCATCGGTGCTCTGGATCTTGGCCATCTCGAGCAGGGCTTCGAGCGTGTCGGGTTTTGCGCCAAGATAGAATTCCTGCTTCCCCTTGTACTCGTGAATCGCACCGAGCATGGCAACGATTTCAGGCGTTGCCAGGCGGTTCAATTCATCGTTTTGCAGAAATGCTCTCATCGGGGTTCGTCTATCTGCCTACTGGCCGTGTCGATCTGCCTACTTCCGTGACTGGAGTAGGCAGATTCGGAAAGGGGTGCGCCCTTTCGCGGAATCTGCATCATCTGGTGAGGAATCGGCATCATTTCAGGAGATATGAGGCAGATTTTGCGCGGTGTTGGGGGGACGGGGTCATTCGAAGACGATGTCGGTTTGGGGGGCGATGCGGCGGATGGTCATGGGGCCGCGGAGGGTGATGTCGCCTTCGCGGCGGAGGTTGCCGAGATTCCAGACGCAGGAGCCGGTTTTGGTCTCTTCGGGGTTCCAGGAGGCCTCGCCGCCGTTGAAGTCGAGGCGGAAGACGATGGCGTTGTCGACGGAGAAGAGTTCGGGCTTGACGGAAGATTTGTAGTTGTTGAAATCGTCGCCGGAGGGGGCGGGGGTTTCGAAATCCCAGCGGAGGCCGTCGTGCTGCGGGTGGGTGGGGTGGCGGAGGAGGGAGGTGGCGCCGTCGGCGTCGACGCGGAAGGAGAAGGAGATGATCCCCTCCTTGAACATGTCGAGGGTGGCCGGGAGGACGGGCTGTTCGGTGGGGAGGACGGCGGAGGAGATGCGCAGGGTTTCGCGGGAGGTGGCGGGGACGTCGGCGTCGCCGGCGTAGAGGGTGTAGGCGAAGGTGCCGTCGGCCTGGGTGGCGCCGGCGACGACGACGCGCTGGAGGAGCCGGATGTTGCCGTTGGCGTCGATGTGGATGGGCAACCGCGCCTTGAGGGTCCCGCCGGCGGGGGTGAAGCCGGCCTCCGGATCGCCCTCAAAGGCGACCTCGGAGAAGGCGACTTCGGCGAGCCAGAGGCCGCCGGGCCAGGCGTCGCGGCCGGAGGAACCGCCGGAGGCGGCGCCCTGGATGGGGACGTCGACGCGGAGCTTGGAGGCGCCGCCGTCGTCGATGATGCGCAGGACCGCGCCGAAGGGGGTGCCGCGGATGTCGGAATCGAAGGTGGAGCGGTCGAGGCCGAACTCGAGCTTCCAGGTCTCGCCGGGGGCGAGGGTCTTGGAGGCGAGACGGGAGGAGGTGGGGGAGATCCAGGCGGCGTTGGTGAGGGCGACGGCGGAATCGCGGAGGTGGAGGGCGGGGAGGAGGTCGCGGGAGTCGGCGACGGGGATGAGATCGATGGAGGCGGTGCGGTCGAGGGTGGAGTCGTTGCGGACGGAGAGGATGCGGCGGGTGGCGTTGGTGCCGAAGTCGAGGCCGTCCATGGGGGAGACGAAGAGGACGCCGGACCAGTCGGAGATCCCGGTGGAGGAGGCGAGGAGCACTTCGCCGTCATGGATGGGATCGCTGGCGTAGACCTTGGCGAGCTTGGGCACCGCGTTGGAACGGGCGCCGGAGATGCGGTAGTAGGTCTGCTGGGCGGGGGCGCCGTCGAAGCCGTCCATGTAGTCGACGCCGAAGGCGGCGGCCCCGGACTGGAGGGAGACGCCGAAGAAGTTGTAGGGCGACTTCGGCCCGGTGACATGCCAGGTGGTGCGGGGCGCGGCGGGGACGCCGCGCACGGTCAGGGTGCTGCTGGCGGGATTCGTGTTGTAGAAGATGCAGACCGTGTTGGCGGGGAGGGACATCGCGTCGCTGGCCTCGGGGTAGTCGCGGTGCCACATGGCGATGGGCGAGGCGGAGATGCCTTGGCTCTCGGAAGAGGCGGAGAACTGCCGCGTGGCGAGGAAGGAGGCGGGATCGTAGAGCCCTACGCTGTCGGTGGGCCAGTCGGCGAAGATCTCGGCTAGGGTGTTCGTGGGCGCCACCTCGACGAAGACCGCGTTCCAGTTGCCGCCGTTGAGGGAGATGGTCTGGGGGATCTGGACAAGCTGGGCCAGCGCGAGGGAGCTGGCGGCGAAGATGAGCGCCAGCACGGACACAGCGATTTTGACATGAGGTGACTGCATAGAAATCCTCCGTAACCACAATTGTCAACTTTCCCGCGCGCGTGTAAAGAAAAATAGTCGAAAAACAATCTTGTCGGGTGCGATGTTGATTTGTGGAAAAGCTCGTTATCGCGCGTACTCCCCCTGTCGCCTGGCGGCGACATCCCCCCTCCCGGAGGGGGGCGCGCGCCGAGAAGAGGAGCAGGAGGAGAGAGCTACGGTAGCAACTGTCTTTTTTCTGGTAGTTGATTTTTCATGTTTTGTGGGGTTTTGGAGGTTGGAAGTTGTTGAAGAGAAGAAGGTTGCAAAAGGAGCTTTTTCGCTTGGGGAAGGGAGGCCGCATTGACTT